>ENA-UONS01000058-UONS01000058.1-human-gut-metagenome-genome-assembly--contig:-CS19-NODE-58-length-142112-cov-13.903419_pt1 | contig 142112 bp, 105 predicted proteins | sample MGYA00242458_ERZ724005 | MGnify/ENA metagenome assembly ERZ724005
GCAAAACACCTGGCTGCACGATTTCACGGTCGCGTGTAGTTTTTGTTTCATAATAGTTCTTTCCGTCACAAAGGATCCCCAGCATATAGCAGGAGGGATTCTCACCATCGACAACAGCTAAGTCTATTTTGAAATTGGAACGTCCTACCTGCATATCAACCTTATAACCCCTCGCTGTGAGTTCATCAGCTATTTGGCTAGCCATACAATTATCAATTCGTGCCTGTATCTGTGCCACATCGGCAGTAGACACGCCTGTTTCGGCATATTTGAGGAATTTCTTTAACCCCTCTACACCCACCGACTGCGTCCGTCGCAAATCAATCTGCTCTGAACTGAGGGTTGAAAAAATCACCATCTCATAACGAGCACGCGAAACTGCCACGTTCAACCTACGTTCACCGCCTTTGTTATTAAGCGGACCAAAATTCATGGAAACACGCCCACTCTTGTCAGGACCATAACCAATAGAGAAAAGAATAACATCGCGTTCATCCCCTTGCACATTCTCCAAGTTTTTAATAAAAATAGGTTCCTCGCTCTGATATGCTAGTTTCTCAAGTTCTGGATGACGAGCTAATTCATCGGTCAGCAAATCTTCTATCAGATTCTGCTGAACTTTACTAAAAGAAATGATTCCTATGCTATGGGTGGACAACTGTTCATCAGCCAAACGACGAATTACCTCCCCGACTATAGCCTCGGCCTCGGCTTTATTACAACGTGTCTTACCTTTGTCATAAGTACCGTCAATATGCACCAACCTGATTTTGGAGGCTCTATCATCGATAGAAGGGAACGTATAAAGTTTGCCTTCATAGTACTGCGAATTACTAAAAGCTATCAAGCTCTCATGCTTACTGCGATAGTGCCAAGTAAGGTAACGAGAAGGAATAGACAACGAAATACAATCGTCCAGAATGCTCTCCATATCGTCCAAGTCGGCTTCTTCCTCATTAACTTGACTGGAAGTGAAGAAACTAGTAGGTGGCATCTGCTTAGGGTCACCCACTACCACTAATGACTTGCCACGAGCAATCGCACCGACAGCCTCATTCGTAGGCATCTGCGAAGCCTCATCGAAGATAACCAAATCGAACTTCTCTCTATCCAAATCAACATACTGCGCCACGGAAATAGGACTCATCAGCATGCAGGGACAAAGTTTGGGCAATAGTGTAGGAATCTGATCTATAATCCGCCGAATGGAAGTTCCACGTCCTCCATTACCTATATTACGCTTCAGAATGCCTACCTCGGAATTGGCAGCTGCTTCCATACTCTGTGAAGGTATACGCGATGCCAGCCGGCAATATAATTCTTTCTTACTCAACTCCTGAAAAGTATGTGTCAAGTCCTGATACTTATTTATCAGCTTATCGAACAACAGGCCATTGAACATACGTAATGACTCATCAGAATCCACCACATGCAGAGCCAAACGATGATACAGCCCCTTGAGAAAAGCTTTCGCCACCTCCGCACCGCTCTTTTGTTGTCTAAGTATAGCCTGCACAACCATCTTTAAACCCTGAGACAACAATTCCTCACGACGTCTACACCACAAATACCAGTCCTTTGCCATATCCATATGAGACAACCAAACGTCCATATTGGTCAACATAGTCTGTGAATAGTCCTGTCTAGGTTGTTCGACATCTACCAATTCAGCCATAGCCAGTCTTACCCGATTGATGTCAGCCACACATGCTTCCATCTGGACAAAAAAGGCTTCATGGGATTGCTGAAATAAAAGCCACTCCCCATCTATCTGCATTAATAGCTGGTCACGTACCGACTTAATGTCACTTCCTGCTTGTTCAGCCAGTTGCTTCATACCACTCCATAACTGCGGCATCAAGTCCAGCACCTGCGTTATTTTCTCCCAATTTTCCTTACCAGACAACGCATAATGCCCAAACAGTCGTGACAATTCCCCTTGTTCTACATTTACATGTTTACGATAGCTGGTATATTCCTCCAAACTGTCAAGCAAGTGGTTGACATCATTCTCTTGCAAGGTCGGAACAAACATTCTGAGCCGATTCAGGTAAGTACGTTTAGCAAAGAACCGAGGTAATACCCACTTAGATTGTATCAGTTTCCATTCCTGTCGCAACAAAAAAACATCTTCATCAAGAAAACTGGCTGCACAATTCTGTAACAAGACAGATGCCATCTTATCACGACGTACACCATCGGCACATACAGCCTTTAATTCATCCCAACGTTCCGGTTGCAAAAAAGCCTCGAACAAAGCTGCATTCAACAACGGTATATTCCGTAATACACTATTTAATAGAACCAACGTTTGAGGCAACTGCTCTGTATCAGGTAATAGACACCCCCACAAGTCCGCGGCTTGTTTGCGATACTCGATAGCATCCATCAATAAACGACGATATTCATTTAGTAACTGTTCCAAACGACTACGACTATTTTCCGAGGAATCTTTCAACAACAATCCGTTCAGTGGATGAGTCGCTGGGTGACCTATTATCCGGAAAATTGTATCCAACTCGCATATATTCTCTTCCTGATGATTAATCCAATCCAAAGAAACCGATGGTAAAGCATGAAGCTCCACAGGCAGTTCCTCACATTCAATGGACAAGTAACGCGAAATACAATCATACAGAGAAAGTCCGGACTCATGAGGACGGTGCAAAGCCTCCATGTAATCAATAAGTTGCTTCCTCTTGTCATATAAGTCCTGCGAAATGCGTTCATAGTCAGCAGGCGATTGAATATGTACCACCTCAAGTGCATCCTGCATTTGCTTCAAAAAATGCCCCTTTGTCACTTTGTTTGAATGTAATTCCAAACAGAACGAGTTCAATCCTATCCGTGCCAGACGATTCTGTACCACCGACAATGCAGCCATCTTCTCAGCTACAAATAACACCCGCTTACCTTTATAAAGCGCATTGGCTATCATATTGGTAATAGTCTGGGATTTTCCTGTTCCAGGAGGACCATGCAAAATAAAACTTTTTCCCTCTCCTGCTTCAATAATAGCTTCCATCTGTGAAGAATCCACATCTACCGGAATTGCAAAGTCTGCAGGTTGACAGGTACGGTCTGTCTCACGTGCATCAACCTCACTCACTTTATCTTCCAACATCAGTCTGTTTTCCATCAAACTTGCTAGAATAGGATGTTCACGCAGCTTATCTGCATGCGAATGAATATCATTCCACATTACAAACTTGTTGAAGGAAAACAACCCCAACATGGATTCTTCCAACACATCCCACCCCTTCTGATGGCGGATACAAGTACGTATAATCGTAAATATTTTCTTGACATCCACTCCGCTTTCATCCGTAGGCAGCGGATTGAGCCCTTTCAATTCTATCTTATACTCCTGCTTCAACAACTCGATTAAGGTTATATTCAAGATGATTTCCTCCTCACGAGCACGAATCACATAGCCCAACACACCACCTTTCCTAACTATATCAACAGGCAAAAGGAGTAACGGTGCAAAACGTTCACGCTCGCTCTTGCCTGATTCATACCATTTCAACACGCCCAATACAAGAAACAAGGTATTGGCCCCGTTCTCTTCAAAGGCCGTACGAGATTCACGATAGAGATACTTTAAGCCTTCTGTCAAGTCTGAGGCAGATAAATAAGCATAAATTTTCTTATTCTGTAAACCTTGAAGCACAAGTTCCTCCAACTGAATGGTATGCAAAGATGAATTGTACATACCCATAGCATCCGGTTTAATCCGTTCGCGCACAGGAAGAGAAAGAATCTGAAACGTATCACCTCCTTGCAAATAATCTTCCAGATTATCTATTGAGAAAGAAACAAACGGAATTACTTTTCGGCCAATACGCATATTCAAAAGATTATTACGCAAAGAAAAATCGAGCAATTTCCGCTCCCAAATCAGTTGTCTTGTGACCGGTATTTGACTATCTTCCAACTTTAGCTCATAACGACTTAACTGATTTACCTTCTTGGTAGCATGAGCATGAGCTACCCCTTCATTTTCTACACGCCATTCGCCTGCCTCCAGAATACGTTGGGGCAAAGGACGGATTTGTGACAGCCTGCAGTGTAAGACATCAATAAACATCACAAAGTTCTCTTCCTGCAACAATGCATTACGAGCTGATAAGACTGCATCTTCAAAAGAAACAGCCTCTGAAGCGGTCAAATCCGTACACTCAACCAAAACAATATCATTGATTCCATCCGAACAACCTTTCAGTAAAAAGGCGGCATCGTCTCCCACCGATTGCGTATACATCTCGTCAGTCAACCAAGCTCCAAGAAAAGCATGCCCTTTCATAATAACAAGAATAGGATGAATACCATTTGCCTCTAAACAGGAAGCAAATAATAATGTCAAATCAAGACAAGTACCCAATTTCTCCGTCAAAACCTTATCCACTAAACGTATTCGTTGACCATAATTGCCGAAACTAGCAGGCGGAGTTACATAAACCAAAGCCTCCGAACGTAAAGCTTCATAGAAAGCAGCTATTTGCAGACGCACCCTATTAGGATTTTGTGTCTGATATTCGTCAAGGGCAGAAGAACCTGTCCATTTCTCTAAATATTGTGATGCTCTAAAACTGACACGCGACAACAAAGGATGGTTAGGTGTAACAAACGCAGCCAATAATTCAGGCATAATATTAAATCCTGTCCACTGATCAAATGTCATCAGAAAAATCGGAAACTTCTGCTGAAATGACACAATTTTGTCAATGCAAACAGTTAAGTCAAATTCTGACTGAAAACCTTCAGTCAAAGATAATAGTTGTGCTGGTTCAGGAACTATTACAATCTTATTAACCTGTACAGATTGCCCCGCCGGTAATAAATCCATTCTAACTGAACTTGCTCTAATAAAATCTCCTTGTACAGAAACTTCGACTCTTTGCCAATCTACAGAGTCCTGATTCAGCAACACTAGATTGCAACATACCGACACCTGATTATGCCACATAGCATAGTTAATACAAGGGAGATAATCAAAATGAATCGTACCCTCAAATTGCCCTTCTATCCTATATTCATTATCCATCACAATACGTTTTATTATAACTACTATCTTCCTATTATTAAGAGACAATTGCAAAATTATTTTTTTCCAACGAATAAATAAGAAATAGACCTGATTTATTTCAACATTGCAATAAAAGGATACAACATACTCCTATCTGTAAGACATAAAAAAAAGCTGCCCTTCATCAGAGCAGCTTTCTGTATCAATGTAAGAGAACTATTATTCAGCCAGCTTGTTGTCTGAACCCAGCACGTTGATGATTTTGTGCTTGTACAGTTTCTCCATGTTGTCGCGAGCCGGACCCAGATACTTACGAGGATCGAATTCAGCCGGTTTCTCAGCGAATACCTTGCGGATAGCAGCTGTCATAGCCAGACGAGAGTCTGAGTCGATGTTAATCTTGCAAACAGCAGACTTGGCAGCCTTACGCAGTTCGTCTTCGGGGATACCGATAGCAGCTTCCAGCTTGCCACCGAACTTGTTGATAGTATCAACTTCTTCCTGAGGAACTGAAGAAGAACCGTGGAGAACGATGGGGAATCCCGGCAGTTTCTCCATAACGGCGTCGAGTACTTCGAATGCCAAAGGAGGAGGAACCAGACGACCAGTAGCAGGGTCTACATGGCATTGTTCGGGTTTGAACTTGTAAGCACCGTGAGAAGTACCGATAGAGATAGCCAAGCTGTCGCAACCAGTGCGAGTAGCAAAGTCGATTACTTCTTCAGGGTCAGTATAAGTGTGGTGTTCTGCAGATACTTCATCTTCTACACCGGCCAATACACCCAGCTCGCCTTCTACAGTTACATCAAACTGATGAGCGTAGTCAACAACCTTCTTAGTCAAAGCTACGTTCTCTTCGTAAGGCAGGTGAGAACCGTCGATCATTACAGAAGAGAAGCCCATGTCGATGCAAGACTTGCAGAGTTCGAAGCTGTCACCGTGATCGAGGTGGAGCACGATTTCAGGATGAGCGCAACCCAGTTCTTTAGCGTATTCTACAGCACCTTCGGCCATGTAGCGCAGCAATGTCTGGTTGGCATAGTTACGTGCACCTTTAGAAACTTGCAGGATAACCGGAGACTTTGTTTCAACGGCAGCCTTAACGATGGCCTGCAACTGTTCCATATTGTTGAAGTTGAAAGCCGGGATGGCATATCCACCTTTAATGGCACGAGCAAACATATCTCTTGTGTTCACAAGGCCTAAATCTTTGTAATTAACCATTTTGTTTAAAAGTTTATGTTAGTGAATCAAAAAATTCCATGCAAAAGTAAGCATTCTCTTTCAAATAAAAGACACCTGCTGCTATAAAAAAGTTCCCGATAAGAAGGAAAAATAATCTTTTTTCAAGAATATGAAGCTTCTTAACAAATGATTGTAACTTGGACTTTACAATCTTTTGTTATACATTTTGCTTTCCTGTAATATGCCGGCAATTGCTTGACAAACGCAATAAGAAAAGTCCCGAACCGGTTTCTTCCTCCACTAAAAAGAGGAAGTATGGTTTCGGGACTTAATAGGATTAGTGTTCAGACAGGACTGACTTATCTGAAAAAAGCACTATAATTATTTACGGAACGGAGGACGGACAACTACAGCCTTCAGCTTACGTCCACGCATATCTATGCAGATTTCCGTACCGGGCTTGCTAAACTCGGGCTTCACATATCCCATACCAATACCTATCTTGCGCATGGGCGACATGGTACCGGAAGTGACATTGCCAATAGGTTCACCATCGGCACTGAGCAGACTGTATCCATGACGGGGAATACCACGGTCAATCATCTCAAAACCTACCAGCTTACGGCTAACGCCTTCCGCTTTCTGCTTCTCGAGCATGGGGCGATTGATAAAGTTCTTACCCTCAACAAACTTGGTAATCCAACCCAAGCCGGCTTCAATGGGTGATGTAGTATCGTCAATATCGTTGCCATACAGACAGAAGCCCATTTCGAGGCGCAACGTGTCGCGCGCACCCAGGCCAACAGGCTTAATGCCAAATTCGGCACCTGCTTCGAAAACCGCATCCCATATCTTCATAGCTGCTTCAGGATAGAAATAGAGTTCAAAGCCTCCGGCACCGGTATAGCCGGTATTGGAAATAATCACATCGGGCTCACCGGCAAACTCGCCATGAGTGAAATGATAATAAGGAATGGCAGAAAGGTCGATAGACGTCAGCTTCTGCAAAGCGAGGATAGCCTTCGGACCCTGTACGGCCAGCTGTGCCATGCGGTCAGAAGCATTTTCCAGCTCCGCACCTTCCGTATTGTGAGAAACACACCAATTCCAGTCCTTCTCTATATTGGCAGCATTGACTACCAGCAGGTATTTCTGCGGCTCATATTGGTAAACCAGCAAATCGTCTACAATACCTCCCGTTTCGTTGGGGAAACAGGAATATTGCACCTTGCCCGGCTCCAGGGCAGCCACATTGTTTGATGTTACTTTCTGCAGGAAGTCGAGAGCCTTGGGGCCTTTTACCCAAAACTCACCCATATGGGAAACATCAAATACGCCTACCGACTGACAGACAGTGAGATGCTCGTCAATGATTCCTGAATATTCAATGGGCATATTGTAGCCTGCAAATTCATGCATCTTGGCACCCAATGAAATGTGCTTTTCTGTAAATGGAGTAGTTTTCATGAATATAAGGTATTTTATTTAAGATAAGAAATAAGTGTCATCTTTCAGCTACAAGCTGCGCAATTTTCACCACAACCTTCATTGCCTTCTCCATACTCTGGATGGGAACAAACTCAAAGCGGCCATGGAAATTCAAGCCTCCGGCAAAGATATTGGGGCAAGGCAATCCCTTGAAAGAAAGCTGGGCACCGTCCGTACCTCCACGGATAGCCTTCACGGCAGGTTTCACCCCGGCTTCTTGCATAGCCTTGAAAGCAATATCAATGACGTGCATGACGGGCTCAATCTTTTCGCGCATGTTGTAGTACTGGTCATGAAGCTCAAGCACGGCGGTTCCTTCACCATACTCGGCATTGATTTTACCTACCAGGGCTTCCATGTTCTTCTTCCGCTCTTCAAAACGTGCACGGTCATGGTCGCGGATAATATAGGAGACGGTGGTCTGCTCCACTTCTCCACTTATGCCGACCAGATGGTAGAAGCCTTCGTAGCCTTCCGTATGCTCAGGAGTTTCCTCTGCCGGCAGCATGGACATGAATTGATTGGCCACCCGGATGGAATTAATCATTTTGTTCTTGGCATAGCCCGGATGAACATTGCGTCCCTTAAATACGACCTTTGCTGAAGCAGCGTTAAAGTTTTCAAACTCCAGCTCTCCTACTTCACCGCCGTCCATTGTGTAAGCCCAGTCGCAACCAAACTTCTCTACATCAAACTTATGAGCGCCAAGGCCTATTTCCTCATCGGGATTGAAACCGATGCGAATCTTGCCATGCTTGATTTCAGGATGTTCCTTCAGATACACGATGGCCGAAACGATTTCGGCAATACCTGCCTTGTCGTCAGCACCCAGCAAAGTGGTACCGTCGGTCACAATCAGGTCTTCCCCCTTATGGTCGAGCAGCTCAGGAAAACGCTCAGTACACAGCACGATGTTTTCCGCACTGTTCAGCAATATATCACCGCCGTCGTAATTGGCAACAATACGAGGCGATACATTTTTCCCGCTCATGTCGGGACTTGTATCCATGTGTGCAATGAAACCTACTACCGGTACTTCCTTGTCAGTATTGGCCGGCAATGTGGCAAAAAGATAACCATTCTCGTCCAGTGAGATTTCTTCCAAACCCAATTCTTCCAACTCTTCTTTCAGATAACGGGCAAAAACCATCTGGCCCTCAGTACTCGGGGTTACGTTAGTCTCTTCGTTCGACTGTGTGTCGAAGCTGACGTACTTCAAAAAACGTTCTACTAATGTCATATTATCAATATGTATTATAAAATTCCTTATTCAGGTCCAACCCTTACTATCCTGCCCATCTGACCAAGGAAGCGTATAGACTGAAAGCCTTCTACTGCATTCCGCTCCTTCTGGCCGACACAGCCGTAAGCTTCGGACTTTTTAATTGCCGTAAAGTTAAAGAAAGGGGCGTGAACTGCCAAGCAATTCACGCCCCTTTTTTATAGGTTTAACGACTATTTGTCAATCAGAAGCAGCTGCTACCATCAAAACAATGCGTACAAAGTTTGCATTTAGGCAAGCCAATAGACTCAACCAACGTTTCCAGTGTATTGAAACGCAAAGAAGTAAATCCGAAACGTTCGCGCATAATTTCTACCATACGCTCATATTCAGGCGAGCCGGTAGTAGCATATTTCTCCAGATTCTTGTTCTCGTCGCCTTCCAGTTCCTTGATGATGCGGCGCGTAATCAGCTCCAGCGGGCTCTTGGATGCCGTAAAGCCAATGAAAGGACAAGAATAAATCAGCGGCGGGCAGGCTATACGAATATGCACTTCCTTGGCTCCACATTCATAAAGCACTTTCACATTGTCGCGCAACTGCGTACCGCGCACAATGGAGTCGTCACAGAACAGCAGACGTTTGCCGTTGAGCATGGCCCGGTTGGGTATGAGTTTCATCTTGGCTACCAGCGAACGCATTTCCTGCCGGCTCGGAGTAAAGCTACGTGGCCATGTAGGCGTGTATTTGGCAATAGCCCTGTGATAAGGAACTCCCTTACCTTCTGCATAGCCCAGTGCCATTCCTACTCCAGAATCAGGAATACCACAGGCGCAATCTACTTCCGACGCATCATGCTGTCCCATCTTCAAACCACTCAAGAAACGGACTTCCTCCACGTTACGTCCTTCATAACAAGAAGTCGGGAAACCATAATATACCCACAGGAATGAGCAAATCTGCATGCCTTCATTGGGCTTACGCAACTGCTCGACACCATCGGCACGCAGACGTACGATTTCGCCCGGTCCCAAATAACGGTCTATCTCATAATCCAGGTTAGGAAAGCTGCTCGACTCACTGGTGGCCGCGTATGCCCCGTCTTTTTTACCAATGACGATTGGCGTACGTCCCCATTTGTCGCGAGCGGCAATGATGCCATCCTCGGTCAGCAGGAGCATGGAACAAGAACCCTTGATGTGATTGTACACGTTCTCTATTCCTTCCACAAAGTTTTTTCCCTGAATAATGAGTAAGGCAACCAACTCCGTCTGGTTCGTCTGGCCTGAGCTTAGCTCTGAGAAGTGCATGTTTTTAGACAGCAACTCTGCTTCCAGCTCTTCCATATTGGCAATCTTTGCCACAGTGACAATGGCAAACCGCCCCAAATGAGAATTTAAGATAATAGGTTGAGGATCTGTATCGCTTATCACTCCGATACCGGAATTTCCATTAAACTTATCCAGCTCATCTTCAAACTTCGAACGGAAATAAGCACTTTCCAGATTATGAATAGAACGGGCAAACGTCTTTTCTTCTGCGTTGTATGTGGCCATACCACCCCGTTTTGTACCCAGGTGCGAGTTATAATCAGTTCCGTAAAACAAATCGGCCGTACAACTTGACTTGGCTACTGTTCCAAAAAATCCTCCCATAAATTAACTAGTTTTTGGTTACATTTTAATTGCGGATGCAAATTTACGAATTAGTAAACACCGATTAAACAGTTCGATTCTTTTTTTCCAAAAAAAACGTCTCGCAGAAACCTAATTCTACGAGACGCAAGCAGCTTTTAACCTAATGAAAACACACCTTTCTACCCTAAGCTGCTATCTTTTTGTCTATTTTTTCAGTTTACTTCCACTTCTTCACTCCCTTCAGAGTCTCCGGTGTGGCTTCAATAATACTCAAAGCGAAACCTCCACTACGTGCTTCCTTGATATTCATCTTGGTCTTGGCTGTTACCACGCCCTTCTTAATCTGATAAGAAGTAGGATTCTTCTGATAGTCGGCATCCTTACCATCGGCATACAGTGTAGCAATATACTTCTTGCCAGCATCGAGAAAATCGAGAGCGAAAGAAGCTGTACGGGCGTTTTCATCAGTGATTCCCCCTACAAACCAGTTATTTGTACCCTTAGCTTTACGAGCCACAGTAATGTAATCGCCCGGTTCAGCTTCTATGTACTTGCTGTCATCCCAGTCCACAGCCACATCTTTAATGAACTGGAAGGCATCCATGTGTTGCTTGTAGTTGTCCACCAGGTCGGCAGCCATCTGCAAAGGACTGTACAGCGTAACATACAAAGCCAGCTGTTTGGCCAATGTAGTCTGTACTTGTCCATGAGGAAGGTCGCCCATAAATTTCAGTTCTATGTCAAAAATACCCGGGGTATAATCCATCGGGCCACCAATCAGTCGGTTGAAAGGCAACAAAGTAGTATGGAACGGTTTGCTGCCGCCAAAGGCTTCATACTCCGTACCGCGGGCTGATTCGTTGCCAATCAGGTTAGGATAAGTACGACACAAACCGGTAGGACGTACAGCCTCATGACCATTGACACATATTTTATATTCGGCTGCTTTCTTCACTGCATACAGATAATGATTATTCATCCATTGTCCGTAATGATGTTCTCCGCGAGGAATAATATTGCCTACATATCCGCTCTTAACAGCATTATAACCGTTGTCTACCATAAACTGATAGGCTTTGTCCAGATGACGTTCATAGTTTCTGACCGACGAAGAAGTTTCATGGTGCATCATCAGTTTTACTCCCTTGCTGTGAGCATATTCATTAAGCATCTTTACATCAAAGTCAGGATATGGAGTCACAAAGTCGAAAACATAATCTTTGGAATGTCCAAACCAGTCTTCCCATCCTTCGTTCCATCCTTCAACCAGCACCTGGTCAAGTCCGTTTTCGGCTGCGAAATCAATGTACTTCTTCACATTCTCATTGTTGGCACCATGGCGACCGTTGGGTTTGGTCTTGGTATAATCGGTTTCGCCCAGCTTAACAGAAGGCAAATCATCCGTATAGGCCCAAGTACTCTTACCGGCAATCATTTCCCACCAGACACCGACATACTTCACCGGCTTAATCCAGGAAACATCCTCGTATGCACAAGGCTCGTTCAGGTTGAGCGTGATTTTCGATGCCAGAATATCGCGTGCATCATCGCTCACGATAACAGTACGCCACGGAGATACACAAGGAGCTTGCAGATAGCCTTTGTTACCCTGTGCATCGGGAGTCAGCCATGATTCAAAAACCAGATTCTTATCGTCCAGGTTGAGGTGCATACAAGAATAATCGACCAAAGCAGCCTCATGCAGATTAATATACAAACCATCGTCCGTCTTCATCTGAAGGGAAGTCTGTACGCCTGTAGGCGAGAACTGAGTCTGCGAAGCATTGCCAGTAATGGCACCTTCCATCAGGCCTCTGATTTCAGACAGTTTTGATTCCGTATAGTCATACTCCTGCGTATCATAATCGCCCGGAATCCAGAAAGCCTTATGGTCACCCGCCATAGCAAACTGTGTATGTTCTTCCTTGATAACGAAGTAATTCAGATTCTTTTGTAAAGGAAACTCGTAGCGGAAGCCCAAACCGTCATCGAATACGCGGAAGCGGATAACAATATTGCGGTTCTGAGCTGCTTGCTTCAAAGTTACAGCCATTTCATTGTAATGGTTACGAATCTGCTTTACTTCGCCCCACACCGGTTCCCATGTTTCATCAAAAGTAGATGTCTTTACATCGGCAATGACAAAACCGGTCATCAAACCCGGATCATCCTTCAATTCCAGACCCAGCTTCGACGGTTTAATCACCACCTTGTCCTTGTAGGAAAGTTCATAAACAGGCTCACCCTGAGCCGATACTGAAAACGTCAACTTAATTTGACCATTAGGAGAAGTAATTTTTTCCTCTGCCATCAGAGCAGAGCTGGCAAACAGCGCCAGCAAAAAGCAAGTTAATTTTACACAAATAGTCCTCATGTTTTTCATATTTAACATACTAATAATTATCTATGATACAAATATAGGAATGATTTATCCAACAAAGCCGGATTAGCTATCGGAAAAAATCTGGGAAAACATGAAAACGTTTGCATGAACCTAAAAAATTGTGGATAGGACCATGGGGAAACGCACAAAAAACGTACCTTTGCCACCCGCTAAAATTACGAAGCAACACTACATACCTTCAAACCAAACGCAATGAAAGAACTTATTTACATCTTTATAGGAGGAGGGACAGGCAGCATACTGCGCTACAGTATACAAAAAGTACTGCACGAGAACATTCTTCCCTACCATTTTCCCTGGGCTACCTTCTGCGTCAACATAACCGGCAGTTTCCTTATCGGACTCTTTTACGCATTATCCGCGCGTTTCAATCTGTCGCCCGAGGTGCGCTTACTGCTGACAACCGGCCTGTGTGGCGGTTTTACTACCTTTTCCACTTTTAGCAATGAAGGGCTGACGCTGTTTAAAGGAGGACACTACATCGAATTTACGGCCTACCTGGTCCTCAGCCTGACGCTGGGCATTCTGGCTGCACTGGCCGGAGGAATGGTGGGACATGCCAAGGTGTGACTTTTTTATAAATAATCCGGGGGCAAGCCCTGTGTAACCCAAACAGCAGAATATAAAGAGGACTGACATTTGCCCAACAGTCAACATGTTATCTCTATAAATACGAATAAGCGAAAGATGTATCTTGAACAAATACATCCTTCGCTTATTTTCTTGCAATAGGAACGCTCCAGACTCTATGCCACCATACTGCAGGTTAAAGCAATAAGGCCGATATGTTTACTTCAACGTACCTCCGATAATATCCAGCAGTTCATTGGTAATGGCCTGTTGGCGCGTCTTATTATATTGCTTGGTCAGGTCTTGAATCAATTCGTTGGCATTATCTGTAGCCGCCTGCATAGCCAGCATACGTGCCGCGTGTTCAGAGGCGTTGGAATCGGCAAGAACCGTATACAGTTTCTGACATACAACCTTGGGTAGCAACTCTGTCATCAGTTCGGGCACAGAAGGCTCAACGATATAATTGTTTATATACCCTCCTGCCTTTGCCACTTTTTCGTCTTCCTCCATTACATTCTTCAAATCAATGGGCAAGTAGTTTTCACGGGTGAGCACCTGTGTACCCATTGACTTAAAATGATGATAGATTAACTCAACCCTGTCTATTTTCTGCTCAACAAAATCTTTCATCAACCTGGTTGCCAGCTCCGACGCCTGTGCATAATTGGGTTTGTCAGCCATATCCTGGAAACTGCCGGCAGGCGTATAGCCCCACTTCTTGACAGCTTCTTCTACCTTCTTCCCCACTGGATAGATGAAAATATCTTCCTTCTTCAGGTGGGCATAATCATGAAGCGCAGCCTCCAGGCGTTTAGCTATATTGGAGTTAAACGCTCCACACAAAGAACTGTTTGAAGAGAAAACCACAATAGCTACCTTACTCACCGGACGGACCTCCATGATAGGAGTCTGAAAAGAATCGTCCGCGCTCATAAAGTTTGTAAGAATACTGCTCAACCTTCGTTGGTAGGGCAACATACTCTCAATCCGCGCCTGGGCCTTATGCAGCTTGGCAGACGACACCATCTTCATCGCCGATGTAATCTGACGAGTACTTTTGACGGAATTGATTCTATTTTTTACCTCTTTTAATGAAGCCACGGTTACAATATTATTTATTTAAGTTTCGGATTTAATATTTCTTTAGAAGTTAAGAAGTTACAGAAGTTATCACTTCGCTTTGCTCTGTTAGAAGTTAAAGCCGATAGTTCCACAAAAGGAAACCGGCCATACACTTGTGCTATTGGCTTTAACTTCTTAGCCCGTTTTAGCGGGCGATAACTTCCTCTAACTTCTTTAACTTCTGCAAGTTTTGGTAAAACCGAAACTTGAGTTATTTAGAAAACGAAAATGGATGAACAATCAGCCGACAGCGTCAGACAACATACTGCTTGGCCACCGTTGCGGCAGCCTCTTCTATCAGCTTGCAGACATCGTCACTGATGACACCCGATTTTAATACCTGAAGCACCTCTTCCTTATGATTACGTTCCATGTAGTCCAGGAACGAGCGTTCAAACTCACTCACCTTGTCAAGCGGTATATTGTGCAGCAGTCCGTGCGTGCCGCAATAGAGGATGGCAATCTGCTTTTCTACCGGCATCGGACTATACTGGGGCTGTACCAGCAGGCGGGTATTCTTCTGTCCCTTGTCAATGGTCAAGGCGGTCACAGGGTCCATATCGCCACTGAACTTGGTAAATGCTTCCAGTTCGCGGTATTGCGCCTGGTCAATCTTCAGCGTTCCGGCCACCTTCTTCATGGCCTTAATCTGGGCATTACCACCTACACGGCTCACCGAGATACCTACGTCAATAGCCGGACGGTTGCCCTGATTGAACAAGTTCGTATCAAGGAATATCTGACCATCGGTAATAGAAATCACATTGGTAGGAATATAAGCAGAAACGTCACCTGCCTGCGTCTCGATGATGGGCAATGCCGTCAGCGAACCGCCGCCCTTTACCTTGTCCTTCAAGCTATCAGGCAAATCGTTCATCTGACGCGCCACTTCTTCCTGGTTGATAATCTTGGCCGCACGCTCCAACAAACGGGAGTGCAGATAGAAGATATCACCCGGATAGGCTTCACGACCTGAAGGACGACGCAAAATCAACGAAACCTCACGATAGGCAACGGCCTGCTTGGACAAGTCATCGTAAACGACCAACGCATGACGGCCCGTATCGCGGAAATATTCACCGATGGCAGCACCTGCAAAAGGAGCATAATACTGCATGGCAGCAGGATCACCGGCTGTAGCAGCCACTACAATCGTATAATCCATGGCACCATACTTGCGCAAGGTGTTCACAATAGTAGCTACCGTAGAACCCTTTTGACCGATGGCTACATAAATACAGTACACAGGGTCGCCGGCTTCATAGTTGGCACGCTGATTGATGATAGTATCAATGGCAATAGCCGTCTTACCCGTCTGGCGGTCACCGATAATCAGCTCACGCTGGCCACGTCCTATAGGAATCATCGCATCAACAGCCTTCAATCCGGTTTGAAGCGGCTGGTTCACCGGCTGACGGAAGATAACTCCCGGAGCTTTACGCTCAAGCGGCATCTCGCAGAGTTCACCACCAATCAGACCTTTGCCGTCAAGCGGTTCGCCCAGCGGGTCAATGACACGTCCCAGCATGCCCTCACCCACTTTGATGGAGGCAATGCGTTTCGTACGTCTGACGATATATCCCTCTTTTATTTTATCCGTAGGTCCCAGCAATACGGCACCGACATTGTCTTCCTCCAGGTTCATGACAATCGCCTTTACACCATTGTCAAACTCCAGCAATTCGTTAGCTTCAGCATTACGCAATCCGTAAATGCGCGCCACGCCATCACTTACCTGAAGCACCGTACCTATCTCATCCAGTTGTACGCGGGTATCAATCCCTTCCAACTGTTTGCGCAGGACATCAGAAACTTCACTTACTTTTATATTTTCAACTAACATACTAATTTACGATTTAACGGTTTATGACATATTTATATCCACTACTCCCCCCCCCCTTGACCGAGCGAAGTAAAGAGATACATTTATATCATACAATTCTCCTGTTCTTATCGATGAATTGCTGTTTCACTTTCTTAAACTGAGTGGCAATACTTGCGTCCAACCGATAATCATTGATATCGAAAATGAATCCGCCTTCGATATTCGGGTCCACACATATCTGCAACTCCATTTGGGCATGCAATATGGAAGAGGCACTGTTCTTGATGCGTTCTTCTACCTCCTGGGTAACCGGCACAGCCGTTGTCAGCTTCGCCACACCGATATGCCTGCTATTCCTATACAAACGCAAGAAGCTCAAGCCAATATACTGAAGCATGTCTTCTCTTTTATTTGCCAGAATCAGCATGATAGAGCGCGAAAATTCGTCTTCCACTTTTTTCTGCCCGGAAGCAGCAACACAAATCAAATCGTACTTTTCCTGCTTACTCAAAACCGGATTGCCAAGTGCCTGACGCAAGTCTGGATGCGTAGCGAAGCTGCTGCACAACGTGCCAAACCGCTTATACATCATATCTTCCGTATTCGTACTTTTGGCATAACCCAATAATGCTTTGGCATATCGCATTGAAACAATTCCTATATCCATATCTTTACACTTTAGTTGTTCTTGGGTGTCGTCAGCATTTCATCCAACATGCGGTCAATCATTTCCATCTGTTCATTCTTTTTCTCCAGATTCTTTCTGAGGACCTTCTCTGCAATATCTACAGAAAGGATAGCCACCTGCTTGCGAATATCGCGGATGGCTTCTTCCTTTTCTTGTTGGATTTGTATTCTGATTTCATCCAATTCCTTCTGCGCAGCCAATTCAGCCTGTTTGCGTGCATCGGCAATTATTCTGTCACGCTCTTGAGAGGCTTCACGCAGAATTCGTCCTTGTTCTTTATTAGCGGCAGTAATCAGTGCCTCGCTTTCCTCCTTTACCTTGGACAGTTGTTCGTTGGCTTCGCGTGCCATGTTCATTGAACGTTCAATATATGCCTTGCGTTCTTCCACCATCTTGGTAATGACGGGAAAGCCGTATTTGGCAAGCACGACAAACACGATGCCAAAGGAAAGCAGCATCCAAAACAGCAAGCCACTATCGGGTAATAACAATGACATGCTATTTCGTTTTTAAAGAATAATCAACAGACAAACTACAACAGCCAACAAAGCGATACCTTCAATCAAGGCAGCGGCAATAATCATACTCATACGAATATCACCGGCAGCTTCGGGCTGACGTCCTATCGCTTCCATAGCTGAGCTACCGATTTTTCCGATACCCAAACCAGCACCAATAACTGCAATACCGGCACCCAAAGCCGCACCTAATTTACTAACCCCAACACCAGCTGCAACAGCTTGCAATAATACTGAAAGTAACATAATTCCTAATTTTTTAAAAGGTTATTTTATTAATTATCTTTTTTGATTGTTATCTAAGTAATATTTCTATTTACAGATACAACAAGGTAGCTTATTCCATCAAGACTTCACTACTTCTTTTTTATTTTCTTCGGCATGCTCCTCCTGAGCCAAACCAATGAATACGGCCGACAGCATTGTAAACACATACGCCTGGATGAAAGCTACCAGCAACTCAAGTGCATTCATAAACATATTAAACAGCACAGAAGCCACCGTAAGCGAACCGTTCAACGCCGGTCCCATACTGGCCGATATGAAAATCAAGGATGTCAATACCAACATGGCCACATGCCCGGCCAACATATTGGCAAACAGACGGACCATCAAAGCAAATGGCTTGGTGAAAACGCCAAAGAATTCAATCAGAGGCATCATTGGAATAGGAGCCTTCAACCACCAAGGGACATCGGGCCAGAAAATATCTTTCCAATAAGCCTTCTTTCCAAACAGGTTGACTGCCAGGAATGTGAAGAATGCCAAAGACATTGTAATGGCAATATTGCCTGTTACATTAGCTCCACCTGGGAAAAATGGAATCAGCCCCATCAGGTTATTGATAAAGATAAAGAAAAAGGCTGTCAGCAGATAAGGTGCAAACTTCTTGTAATTAGGTCCGATGCAACCTTTGATAATATCATCGTTTACCATCATGATAAACATCTCCATGAAGCCTACAAAGCCGCCAGGAGCAACATACCTATTTTCTTCTTTCCTATACCAGCGGGCTACTCCCAATACAATAATCGCCAGCAGCAGGCTATTGAATATCAGAGCAAAAGCGACTTTGGTAATAGAGAAATCCCACGGACGGACTTCATTACCGGCAGCATCATGCTCTACCAGCTTCCCTTCATAGCGACTTCCCTCGGGAGCAATTGACAATCCTTCATACACGCCTCCGTTTTCTTCCAGACTCGACGACAGGAAGACATGCCAACCGGTCGTCTCACTGTAGACAATAACGGGAAGAGGTACCGTGATATGCAAATCGCCCCATGTGGTAATATGCCATTCATAAGAATTGCCTATATGTCCAAATACGATTTCTTTCACATTTACCTCCTGCTTGGCTACGTCTTTATCAGCCGGCATTTGGCCTCCAAGACTATCGGTAGCGCTAGCCTCCACACCGCCAGAGCTTTCTGACATAAGTGGAGCAGCTGTTGCATTATCCTGAACCTGTATTGTATCAGCCTTGGCCAATCCCGTCCAAGAAAGCGCAACCGCCAGAAACCAAATTGTCAATGTATTATGCAATCGTTTCATTCTTTTCTTTCTTTAATTTCTTGTTCAGTTCAAAACAATAGAAGAACCAGGAATCATATATCAAATAAATCAGATAATTGACTATAAATGTAAGCAGGAAAGCTCTCCTGCCTTCATGTACGGCTAAACAATAGACGACCATCAATATGATTGAAAAAAGCATTCTCATGACTCTTATCAACATATAAATTTGCAACAGTCTCTTCGGCGAATGCCTGCGGACCATTTCCGTCATACTGATAGCAAATATACCAAAACTAAAAAAGAACACTGGTATCAACGGATAGCCTCCGAAATACTGATGCGGGAAACAATTGAAATAGATGCCTCCCCCTACTCCTCCTACCAACAGCGTCAATATCGCTGATTGTAACAGATAGTTTCTTTTGGTGATACTAATACTCAAAATTACGCCTCTTTAAATAGGTTCGACACTTCTCTATTCTATCCAATCAACATTCCACGCAGACGGACACCTGTCCATCACTCATCTCCACAAAGCCTCCCTGAATATCCAGTGATTTTTCAGTTCCATTTTCCACATAAAACAAAGTTCCACTTCTCAAGGAAGACACTATAGGAGCATGCTGGGGCAAGATGGTGAAAGCTCCCATCGTTCCGGGCAAATTCACACTCTCCACCTCTCCTTCGAAAATGCTTCTTTCCGGTGATACAATACTTAAATGTAAGTTTTTCATTTAATTCTGTTATTTTAGAAAGACCTTTCATTCAGCCTCTACAATGTGCTTCATGAAAACATATCACGTAGAACCATCGTTCTTTTTACATTTTAGCCTGTTCCAGCAACTTCTTGCCTTTTTCTATGGCTTCCTCTATTGTACCTACATTCAGGAATGCCGGCTCGGGCAGATAGTCAACCTCACCATCCAGAATCATCTTGAATCCTCGAATCGTATCTTCTATATTAACCATCGTACCCGGTACTCCGGTAAACTGCTCGGCTACGGCAAATGGTTGCGAAAGGAAGCGCTGCACACGGCGTGCACGATTCACCAACGTACGGTCGGCATCCGACAGTTCTTCCATACCAAGAATGGAAATGATATCCTGCAATTCCTTGTTACGCTGCAAAATCTGTTTTACGCGCTGTGCAACATTATAATGTTCCTCACCAACGATATGCGGGTCCAGAATACGCGATGTCGACTCCAACGGGTCAACGGCCGGATAAATACCCAACTCCGTAATCTTACGGCTAAGCACCGTCGTTGCATCCAAGTGGGTAAAAGTTGTAGCCGGCGCCGGGTCTGTCAAGTCATCGGCAGGCACATATACAGCCTGCACAGAAGTAATAGAACCATTGCGCGTTGAAGTAATTCGCTCTTGCATGGCACCCATTTCAGTGGCCAGCGTAGGCTGATAACCTACAGCAGAAGGCATACGACCCAACAAGGCCGACACTTCCGAACCTGCCTGGGTAAAACGGAATATATTATCAATGAAGAACAGGATATCACGCGGTCCGTCAGTTTCAGCGCCACGGTCACGGAAAGACTCGGCTACCGTCAGTCCCGACAAGGCAACCGACTGACGTGCTCCAGGGGGTTCGTTCATCTGACCGAATATCAGTGTTACCTGCGATTTGGCCACTTCATTATAATCCACCTTCGACAGGTCCCAGTTTCCTTCTTCCATGCTTTTCTTAAACTCCTCGCCATAGCGGATAACGCCCGATTCTATCATCTCACGCAACAGGTCATTACCCTCACGCGTACGTTCACCTACTCCGGCAAAGACAGAAAAACCATGCTGTTTCTTGGCAATGTTATTAATAAGTTCCTGAATCAAAACCGTCTTGCCTACACCGGCACCACCAAACAAGCCAATCTTACCACCTTTGCTATAAGGCTCCAGCAAGTCAATTACCTTGATACCTGTATACAACACTTCCTGAACAGTGGTCAAATCCTCAAACTTGGGAGGCTCCCGATGAATAGGATATGCACCAGTCCGGTCCAACTCCTTCATTCCGTCAATAGAATCACCTACCACATTCATCAGACGGCCTTTAATCTGGTCTCCAATAGGCATAGTGATAGGACCTCCCAGCGGATATGCTTTCATTCCTCTCTGCAATCCGTCAGTACTATCCATAGCGACTGTGCGCACCGTATTCTCACCAATATGCTGCTGCACTTCCACTATCAGCCTTTTACCGTTGGGTCTTCTGATTTCCAATGCATCATGAATACTTGGCAACACGAGCTCATTATCAGTCCCCTCAAAATAAATATCAACAACAGGTCCGATAACCTGAGATATGTGCCCGATAATCTGTGACATAAGCTAATCTTTTATATTTATTTTTATTATGCGCTCATTATTCTATAATCAACGTAGACTCTGACGTCTCTCCGTCACTTACCATGCAAATGTATAAACAAAAGTGCTGTAATTGTTCTCCCTGATAGCTTTTTTTGAATAAAAAACACTAAAATGAGCGATTAATAATACCTTTTGAACACTCCTGAACCTTTATTTACCATTTCCACTTACGTTTTTCTTTCGTCGCAACGTGCCACAAAACCCATTTATGATTACTACACCAATACTACTGGGCTCTTCTTTTAAATATATAGTATCCGATAATTTGCCATCAGGTTGAAAAAACAAGCAGGCAGACATGCTTCAGCTGACAACCCTGTATGAATATTTTAGTTTCATGCGTTGAAACTAACGGTTTCATACGCTGAAACTAATGGTTTCACGCCTTGAAACTGATTTGAAACCTTACTTTGTGCAATAAAAAATAGAATGATAGTCATAAAAAACAGTATATTTATCCGTATATTTGCCGTTACTTTAATCACAAAAACGGCAAGCATAAGCCAACATAAATAGACAATAATGAAAATTAGATTTTTAAGCTTGGCCAGTGGAAGCAGTGGAAATTGCTATTACTTGGGTACAGAAAGCTACGGTATATTAATAGATGCAGGAATAGGCTCACGAATCATTCGGAAAACATTAAAGGAACATGGAATTAATCTGGAAACCATCCGCGCAGTGCTGGTTACTCATGACCATGCCGACCATATTAAAGCCATTGGAGCCTTGGGCGAAAGATTCAATATACCGATATATGCCACAGCCCTCACCCATAAAGGCATTGAGCGCAGCTATTGCATGACAAACAAACTGGAAACTTCTGCACGCATTCTGGAGAAACAGCATCCCCTGCAAATTGAAGACTTCCATATCGAGTCTTTCGAAGTCCCCCATGATGGAACAGACAACGTAGGCTATTGCATAGAAATAGGAGGAAAAGTCTTTTCTTTCCTGACTGATATAGGAAACATTACCCCCATAGCTGCCCAATATATTAAAAAAGCCAATTACCTGATTCTGGAAGCCAACTACGACGAAGAAATGCTGCGCATGGGAACATATCCTGCATATCTGAAAGAACGGATTCTCAGCCCCAACGGTCACCTCAGCAATTTGGAAGCGGCCAATTTCCTGGCAGAAAACTATTCAGCAGACTTAAAATACATCTGGCTGTGCCACCTCAGCAAAGACAACAACCACCCGGAATTAGCCTATAAGACTGTAGAGCTAAAGCTAAAGGAAAAAGGAATATTAGTAGGCAAAGACGTACAGCTTTGCGCACTGAAGCGCACCACCCCATCCGAGCTTTATGAATTCCCTTAAAAACCACCACAGCTTAAGCTATTGTATTTCAAACGATAACATATATTAGGAGAGAAATAAATTAGAAAATACAAAAAAACAACCAAAAACATTTGGATAGTAACAAATAAAAGCCTACCTTTGCACCCGCAAAAACAAAGAAGCACTCTTAGCTCAGTTGGTAGAGCAACTGACTCTTAATCAGTGGGTCCAGGGTTCGAATCCCTGAGGGTGTACTTGAGTACAAGCATTTAAAGTTCTGAAAACATTGATTTTCAGAACTTTTTTTGTTTTATACGCACACTTAAAAAACGATTTATGGAGGATCAAGGATCAACGTAAAAACCTGAGGATTTATTGGCTCAGTAGAAATTAAGTAGTGATAACATATAAGGACTCAGTAGATATTTAGCATCCCTGCCGTAGATATTTTGTGTGATTCTAAAGATAAAGCAACAAGGCACATAAAGACAAATGCGGCACATTTGTTTACTCAAAAACGCCAAAGGATTTTCAAACAAAAGACAAACAATAAAAAAATCCCAGACACAACATGCTGTCGTTCCGGGATTTTTTATATCCGTATGTAAGAGTTACCGGCTATATCAGCCGGTGTCAAGCATCAGCAGTAAATATTTCCTGCCTCACTCTACAGATTCCAAACTATCAAATCTTCACTACGCCAGAGAAGCCCATGAAAGCCATGGCCAACAGACCGGCAGTAATGAGGGCGATAGGCGTTCCCTGCATGCCTTTGGGGATGTTGACAAGACTCATCTGCTCGCGCAAACCAGCAAAGAGAGTCAAGGCCAGACCAAAGCCCAAGGCTGTAGAGAAGGCGTAAACAACTCCTGTAAGCAGGTCGTAATCTTTCTGGATAACGAGGATGGCAACACCCAAAATACAACAGTTGGTAGTAATCAACGGCAAGAATACACCCAGTGCCTGATAAAGTGCGGGAGAAACCTTTTTCAGGATGATTTCAACCATCTGCACAAGAGCAGCGATGACCAGAATGAAGGTAATGGTCTGCAAATAGCCCAAATCAAAGACATCGAGCACAAACTTCTGGATAAGGAACGTAACGATGGTGGCAATGGTAAGCACAAAGGCTACGGCAGCCGACATACCCAACGCTGTATCAATCTTCTTGGAAACGCCGAGGAACGGACAGATTCCCAAGAACTGTGACAATACGATGTTGTTGACAAAGATTGCCGAGATAAATATCAATATATATTCCATAATTCAAAAATAAATTAAGAATGAAGTATTAAGAATGGGAAATGTTCAGATAGCTTATTTTTCCAATCCTTCCCATTCTCTTTTTCAGCTTAGGCTTTCTTCAGACGATTGACAATAGCAATGAGATAACCCAATGCAATGAAAGCACCCGGAGCAAGCACAAATATAAGCATACCATAGTCTTCGGGAATTAATGCCAGATTGAAAATCTTGCCGGTTCCCAGAAACTCACGAATAGCACCCAGCAAAGTAAGGGCGATGGTGAAGCCAAGACCGATACCCAGTCCGTCGAAGAAGGAAGCCAAAGGATTGTTCTTGGCTGCAAAAGCCTCGGCACGACCCAGTACGATACAGTTAACCACAATCAGCGGGATGAACAGACCCAGCGTAGCATAAAGTGCCGGAACATAGGCCTGCATAACCATCTGCAGCAGGGTAACGAACGATGCGATGACTACAATATATGAAGGGATGCGCACCATGTCGGGAATCAGATTCTTAATGGCTGAAATAACGACGTTGGAACATATCAGCACAAACATCGTGGCCAGTCCCATTCCCATACCGTTGAGTGCAGAAGAAGTGGTACCCAACGTAGGACACATACCCAACAGAAGTACGAACGTAGGATTTTCCTTGATAATCCCGTTCATCAATACTTTAAAGTTATTCATAATCTTTCCACTCCTTATTATTTAGCGCTGTCGGCATCCGTAGCCTCGGCAGCTGCGGATTCAGCAGGTTCAACATTCTTTTGGGTAGCTCCCGTGCTGCCGTCGGTCTGATTCTGTCCGGCATATGCGGCATAAGCCGTATTGACAGCCTTGAGGAAAGCACGTGAGGTGATGGTAGACGCTGTGATAGCGTTGACTTCTCCCCCATCCTTGCTTACTGTAAGAGGAGCCTTGCCCGGATTCTTGGAAGTAATATCACCATTCTGTCCTTTCTTGAACCAGTCAGCAGCCTTTGAGCCCAAGCCCGGAGTCTCGGCATGAGACAACAGCGAATAATCAATGATGTTGCCTTCGGCATCGAAACCTACCAGCACTTTGAGTTCACCACCAAATCCCATGGCAGATGCCTCAACAGCCGCGCCAATAAATTCTCCACCCTTGGTGGCAGGATAAACAGCATATTGCACACCGTCGACCTCCTGCATCTTCTTTTCGGCAATGGGGTCGTTGTCAAATCCGGGAACCACCATATTGACCGCATCACTCAATGCCTTGGCATTGGCTTCCGCAATGGGTTCCTTTGTCAGTTCATTGACATAAGCCAGCAACGCTACGGAAATGACCGTGACTCCCGTAAGCACCAGCAACATATTCTTTAAGGATGATTCTAACTTTTTCATTTCTTCTTTGCTACCTCCCCAAAGCGTTTAGGTTTAACATACGTATTGATGAGCGGCGTGAACGCATTCATAATAAGAATAGCGAACGACATACCTTCGGGATATGCACCAAACAGACGGATGATGACTGTCAACAGACCGATGCAAACACCGTAAATCAACATTCCCTTGTGACTCATAGGTGAAGTGACATAGTCTGTCGCCATGAAGATGGCACCCAGCATGAGACCTCCGGAAAGAAGCTGCGTAAGAGGTGAAACATACAATTCGGGGTTCACCAAGTGCATGATACCGGCAAAAACAAACACAGTAACAAAGATAGATACCGGAATGTGCCAGGTAATAATTTTCTTCCACAGCATGTAAGCCAAGCCAAGCAACAGTGCCAAAGCACTTACCTCACCCAGACAGCCGGCATTATTACCGATGAACAGGTGCAGAGAATCGGGCAGCTGGTCGAGCGAAAAGCCCGGAGCACCATTGATGACACCCTTCATGATGGCCAGCGGAGTGGCGGTAGTGGTAGCATCGGTATAAGCAGTAAGCTGACCTACAGCCGGCCAGGTCGTCATCTGAACCGGGAAAGAGAGCAGCAGGAATACACGACCAGCCAATGCGGGGTTGAAAGGATTGCAACCCAGACCGCCGAATGACATTTTGCCAACACCTATGGCAAACAAGGCACCGAGGATGATAATCCAAATAGGCAGGTTAGAAGGCAAGTTGAATGCCAACAGCACACCGGTGATGATGGCAGATCCGTCGGTAATGGTAGTGGTAGGCTTCTTCATCAGGAACTTGCCAATGGCCCACTCAAAGAACAGACAGGCCACTACAGAAGTAAGCGTGACAATAAGCGCACCTAACCCGAAAAAGTAAAGCGATACAAGAAATGCCGGAATCAAGGCAATAAGTACGCCGTACATGTTCTTCTTCACGCTGTCATTTCCATGAACGTGAGGTGAAAGGGATACGATTAATTTATTTTCCATATTTCTTTATTTTTTTGCTTGACGGGCACGTATGATTGCACCAACCTTAGCCTTGCCCAAACGGATAAAGTCGAGCATAGGACGATTGGAGGGACATGTGAACTGACATGAACCACACTCAATACATGACATGATATCTTCTTTCTCTAATCTTTCAAACTCTCCATGTGCCGACACGGTAGCAAGCAGATAGGGCTCCAGTCCCATAGGACAGGCACTCACACACTTGGCACAACGGATACAGGGTTGAACCTCTCCGCGCTTGGCTTCCTTTTTGTTCATAATCAGAATACCAGAGCTACCCTTGGCAGTAGGTACATCGGTGTTGACCAATGCCTTACCCATCATAGGACCACCACCAATAATCTTACCGGTATCTTCAGGCAGACCACCACAAGCATCAATAAGCTGCTTCATGGGAGTTCCGATACGAGCCAGGAAGTTAGAAGGTTTGGCCAAAGACTTACCGGTCACGGTAATGACACGTTCGAAAAGCGGTTTGTTCTTCTGCACTGCCTGATAAACGGCAAAAGCAGTACCGACATTCTGTACTACTGCACCAGTAGAGATAGGCAGAGCACCGGCAGCAACCTGACGGCTGATAATAGCATCAATAAGCTGCTTTTCACCACCTTGCGGATATTTCACTTTCAAAGGAATTACTTCAATACCAGCGTAGGAAGCAGCAGTCTTGGTCATCAGCTGGATGGCATCGGGTTTGTTATTCTCAATTCCGATAAACGCCTTGTTGACCTTAACAGCCTTCATCAGGATAGATACACCTACCATGATTTCTTCCGCATGTTCCAGCATCAACTGGTGGTCGGCTGTCAGATAAGGTTCACACTCTACGGCGTTAATGATGACACACTCTGCCTTGGCTGTAGGAGGAGGACACAGCTTGACCTGTGTGGGGAAGCAGGCTCCACCCATACCAACAATACCGGCATCGGCAATCTTCTTCACAATTTCTTCCGAGCTCAGGTTGCATTCCTTCACCAATGTCTCGGAACGGTCGATGCTCTCTTCCCATTCGTCACCCTCCACATCAATGAAGATAGCAGGTTTGGGATAACCACTGGCATCAACAATAGTATCTATCTTAGCCACCTTACCACTTACGGATGAATGGATGGCTGCTGATACGAAACCGCCCGGTTCGGCAATCTTCGTACCCACTTTCACTACATCGCCCTTGGCAACGATAGGCTTCGCGGGCGCACCTATATGCTGACCCAACAAAATGACAGCCTTGGCAGGTACTTCGGCCTTAATGATGGGCTGATGTGCTGAAAGTTTATTTTCGTGTGGATGAACACCACCGATTGAAAATGTTTTCAACATACAAAATCTGTATTTAGTCGTTTATGATTCTTATTTTATCATGCTTCTTTCTTGGGAGTTTCAGCTCCTTCAGCCACCTTGGCTGCAGCAGGTGCAGCAGCTACTGGAGTTGCTTCTTCTGTCTTAGGCTTACGGGGCGGGAAATTCAGTGCGATAATGGCACCCTGCGGACAAGCTTCCTCGCACTTGCGGCAAGACTTACACTTGTTGGGGTCGATATAAGCCAGGTTGTTCTCCATGGTTATGGCCTCGAACGGACATACCTTCACACACTTGCCGCAACCTATACAAGCAGCAGTACAAGCCTTGCGTGCCACTGCACCCTTGTCCTTATTGACGCACTGTACATAAACACGACGTGACTTCTTGCCCTGAGGACGAATCTCGATAATGTTTCTCGGACAAGCCTTGGCACAAGCACCACAAGCGGTACACTTTGCCTCGTCTACTTCGGGAAGCCCTGTTTCGGGATTCATGTGAATGGCATCGAACTTACAAGCACTCACACAGTCACCACATCCCAGACAGCCATAGCTGCAACCGGTTTCTCCTCCATAAAGTGAAGAAGCAATGGCACAACTCTTGGCACTGTCGTACTGATTGGTACGGGGGCGGTTGGCACACGTACCGTTACATCTCACTACTGCTACTTTGGGTTCAGAAGCTGCGGCAGCCAATCCCAAAATATCAGCCACTTTTGCCATTACCGGCTGTCCACCAACCGGACAAAGCTTACCATCCAGCGAACCGGCCTTGACACAAGCGTCAGCAAATCCGCTACAACCCGGGTAACCACATCCTCCGCAATTTGCCTGGGGAAGCACAGCAGCCACCTGGGCAATACGCGGATCTTCATACACGGCGAATTTCTTTGAAGCTACGTACAGCACAACAGCCGATACCAATGCAATAGCTCCCAATGAAATCACTGCAATCAGAATTACATTCATAAATTAGTTGTTTATTAATTATGTTATAAATTTAATTAGTTAATCCAAAGGCAAGACAGTAAAAGAGAACTTCTTCTTCATCCGCGACTTGTTCAACCACAATATGAAGTAATATACAGCAAGACAAGGCAGCGAGCAACATACAGCCCACAGCTCATCCTGAAAAACAGCCATTGCGATGAATAAGGAAACGATAAGAATGAAAAGAGGAACTACAAATGCCCACCATACTGCCAACATTCCCATTGACACCTGACCTAACACCCAGACACGGTCGCCAGGCTTGTAAGACGATGCATCGGCAGACACTACATCGATTAGCTTTTCACTGACATCGGCCGAAGTACAATGACCTTTGATGCTACAGGCAGCACAAGCCGAAGTCTGCATGATTCTCACTTGTAGAAGAGAACCGTTTATGTTTTCCACAATACCCTGATGTTTTATAGTATCCGCCATTTTGCAAAGTGTGCATTACAAATCGCGGCAAATTTACGCATTATTTATGAACTGCAAGGCATTCGATGACATTTTATATCATTGCAAGGGCTTTTTTCCCGTTTTTTACACCTTCCAAGCGTTTTTTCTACAGGCAAACGGACTAATTTAGCATCACCGTGTACGATTACATATACAATGCTGCACGTATTGACAGACTCGTTTTCTTATCTTTCATCAGAGATTTGACAGGATACTATACATTTATATACTTATACACTATCGCCCTAGAGTATCCACCATACGCATACGGACACAGATTGCATTCTTTATAGAACTTCTGCAAACACCATACTTCAGAAGAAAAAGAGAAGAACAGAAAAAGAAACGGATGGTTTTACCTGACAAATCGCAGTCAGTAAAACCATCCGTTATCACAAGTTATACAATATTGGAGATTCCAGTTTTACCAAGTATAATTGAAACCAAATCCCAAAGTCTCATTCACCTGGAAATAGCTTGTTCCTACCGTAGGTGCCGTACTGTCATCGTAACGGGCCAACACATACAGTTTAGCAGACAAAAAACGATTCAAGATAAAATCAATGTTGTTCTCCCATTCTACACGCGTCCACTTATAGCTTGTCAAATAATCGAGGCGGGAAGTAAGCTTGATATACGATGTTACAGTCCATTGCAAATTGGCCTGAATTTGTGAACCGAAACCGTGTTTAACGCTGGCACCTTCTTCCAAGCCGTATGATGTCTCATTTACTTTACTATTACCAACATAGCGCATCGTATGGCTAAAAGGAGCAAGGAAAACAGACAAATTATAAGTATTCTTAGACAACTTATAATCCATACCTATGCTTGTCGACCAGTCGAGAGGTGCAAAAAAGGCAACTTTCAAATCATTGCTATTGGCCGTATATCCATTAAAGAACTGGGTTTTGAATTCGGTAGATATGGTATAATACCATTTTGATACCGCCTGAATGCCCAACTTGCTATACAAGCGCAACATATCATTATTGACCAAATAATTGTGACAGGTATCGGAAGGAGAAGAATTGAATGCAAATTTTGCCTCCACCAGATTTTCCCATTGCAATTTTTCGCGGTCGTTGTAATTAGCAAAAAGCTTCATATAGACAGCTGCCGAGTGCGTACTCTCACCACCTTTGTACCAGTTGTCCGAAATATGGTTCTGAGTAAACTGAATAGAACCGTTTCCACCTGTGTACCACCAATTGGGTTTATGAATCACCACGCTGGCTTCTTCCTGTATTCCACGCATATTTTCTCGCGTAAATAGCTTGACCACAGAAGGCTTGGATTCTGCTTCCTTCTCTATATTGTCTCTGAAAATTTTAGTCTTCAATACATCTTCTTCCGTCAACAATACCTTGTCATAGCAATGTATGTAGGCACTCAGCAGCGTGTGGTCTACCACTTCGTTAGCCTCTTTCTTGGTAACAAACTGCAAGGTATCAAACTTCAGATAATTGACGGGGTCGGTGACTTTATAGTCCGAATCCTCTTTCTTCCACTTCAACTGTGAAATACGTGCTACCGGCGATTTATAGAAAGTGAAAGGCAAGAACATGCGATAATAATCAGGGTCAACCTCAATGTAACGTTCAGGCGTAGTCGGATCATTCAAATAATCAAGCACGCCCAGATACCGTTCATACAAAACAGAAACCGTATCATACTTGGAAACTGTAGTATCGCCGTCCATCTTCAACTTCAAGATAAGTTGATCTTTCAAAAAGTCGGATATGGTATCGGGACGGGAAACAGAATCTGCAGAATGAACAATCTTTAAAGAATCGCGAGCATACAATGACCCACTAAAAAACAATGAGAAAAAAACTATTGATAAAAAGAAATACCTATTCTTCATAATGTAATGAAAATTAGTTTTTATTAAACAGCCCTGTAATCATAAACTTGCAGAAAAAGCCCTACAAGAACAGACAAAAACGGAATCAACCTTCTTTGCCTGCTGCAAATTTAGTCTTATTTCACATATAAACAAAAAGCTTTCCTTAAAAGTTCACCCTCTACATACCTCTATTTTCAGCTATTATTTTCGGTCTTTTGACAAATCCGTCAAAAGCGTGTTAAGACATTTGGAACAGCATAAGAAGCAGGTCCAGCATAATCCATACTATCTCCGCCATTTCCTGCCAGTTAAATCTTTCATCCTTGCGTACTTTTTTAGAATTGTTTTGCCCAAATAGCTATGTTACTTCCTCTTTTTTTCATAATTTTGCGCTTTAAAATTAAATATCAGAATAAGTTAAAACTCAAATTTTAGAAACGTCATTTCGCGTACGGGGTATTTGAATACGCTGGCATACAGCGCGCTAACAAGTTTACCGAGCGATGAAATGCGTGGATAAGATTAGACTAAAAAAGCTATAACTGTGGGAGAAACAAAGTACATTTTCGTCACCGGTGGTGTAGCCTCTTCATTGGGTAAAGGCATTATCTCATCCTCCATCGGCAAATTGCTGCAAGCAAGAGGTTATAAAGTAACTATTCAAAAGTTTGACCCGTACATCAATATTGACCCGGGTACATTGAATCCTTATGAACATGGAGAATGTTATGTAACAGTAGACGGCCACGAGGCAGACCTTGACTTGGGTCACTATGAGCGTTTTCTGGGAATCCAGACAACGAAAGCCAACAACATTACTACCGGCCGTATCTACAAAAGCGTAATAGACAAAGAACGCCGGGGCGACTATCTGGGTAAGACCATACAGGTTATCCCGCACATTACCGATGAAATCAAACGCAATGTCAAGCTGCTGGGCAATAAATACAAGTTTGACTTTGTTATTACTGAAATCGGTGGTACCGTAGGCGATATTGAATCACTCCCCTATTTGGAAAGTATCCGCCAGCTGAAATGGGAACTGGGTAAAGATGCGTTATGTGTTCATCTTACCTATGTACCTTATCTGGCTGCTGCAGGTGAGCTGAAAACCAAACCGACACAGCACTCTGTTAAGGAGCTGCAAAGTGTAGGTATCCAACCCGATATTCTGGTACTCCGCACTGAGCACGAATTAAATGCCAATCTGAGAAAAAAAGTTGCCCAGTTCTGTAATGTCGATGATGAAGCCGTTGTACAAAGCATTGACGCACCAACCATCTACGAAGTGCCCATCCTGATGCAAGCACAAAAGCTGGATGAAACTATCCTGAAGAAAATGGGATTGCCCGTTGGTGATACTCCGGGTCTTGGACCATGGCGTGCATTCCTGGATCGTCGCCATAAGGCTGAGAATACGACTCCCATACATATTGCACTGGTGGGTAAATATGACTTACAGGATGCCTATAAATCAATTCGCGAGGCTTTGTCACAAGCAGGTACATACAATGACCGTAAAGTGACAGTAGACTTTGTAAACAGTGAAAAGCTGACAGAAGAGAATGTCGAAGAAGCACTGAAAGGCAAAGCCGGCGTACTGATTGGACCGGGATTTGGCGAGCGTGGTATCCCCGGTAAGCTTATAGCCATTAAATATGCGCGCACACACGATATTCCGACCTTCGGTATTTGCCTGGGCATGCAATGCATAGCTATTGAATTTGCACGCAACGTACTGGGATATGCCGATGCCAACTCCCGCGAGATGGATGAAAAGACTCCGCACAATGTCATTGATATCATGGAGGAACAAAAATCCATCACCAACATGGGTGGTACCATGCGTCTGGGCGCTTATGAATGTGTACTGAAGAAAGGTAGCAAAGCCTACGAAGCTTATGGCACTGAACATATACAGGAACGCCACCGTCATCGCTACGAATTCAACAACCAATATAAGGATGAATATGAAGCAGCCGGCATGCAATGTGTAGGTATCAATCCGGAATCGGACTTGGTAGAAATTGTAGAGATTCCTACTCTGAAATGGTACATCGGTACACAGTTCCATCCTGAATACAGCAGCACAGTGTTGCATCCGCATCCATTATTTGTTTCTTTCGTTAAGGCAGCTATCGAAAACGAAAAGAGCAACGCACAAGAATAAAAAAGAACCGACACTTTAACTTAATTAATTCACTATAGTTCTGCAAGTTCCAATACCGTCGGGCTCGATAGCCCAACCATCAGGAGCTTGCAGAACTTCATAAAAACTCACTTCATTTGATTTATGGATAAAAACACCATCACTGGACTTGTCCTGATTGCTATTCTTCTGGTAGGCTTCAGTATTTTCAGCCGCCCGAGCAAGGAGCAGTTAGAGGCCCAGCAACGTTATTATGATTCTATTGCTTTGGTGCAGCAACGCGATGCTGAACTTCAGGCCAAGAAAGAAGCTGCTCTTGCCAATGAACGGGAAACGGCACTCAACGACTCTACGTCGCTATTTTTCCAGTCAAGGCAGGGTGCCGACTCATTGGTCAGCATACAGAATAACCTGGCTACGCTGACGCTCAACACCAAAGGTGGAAGTCTTCATGCCGTTACACTGAAAGAATACATGGGTCAGGACAAGAAAACACCTGTCATGCTGTTCAACGGTGACGATGTATCGCTGAACTTCCTGTTCTTCAACAAGAAAGAAACCATACAGACACAAGACTACTACTTCAAGGCCATCAACCAGACAGACAGCACCGTGACCATGCGCCTGAGTGCTGACAGTGCCAGCTACATAGACTTCTGCTATGCCATGCACAACGACACTTACCTGGTAGATTTCAGTATCCGCGCTGTAGGCATGGATGGCAAACTGGCAGCCAGCAACAAGTCTGTAGACATTGAATGGTCGCAACGTGCCCGCCAGATAGAAAAAGGATATACTTATGAAAACCGTCTGGCCGAACTGACCTACAAAATTGCCGGAGAAGGAACCGACTACCTGTCGCCCAGCTCCAACGATGAAGAGAATGTAGCCGAACCACTGGATTGGATTGCATTCAAGAACCAGTTCTTCTCTGCGGTATTCATCACCGACACCCAGTTTGAAAAAAACAAACTGGTATCCAAGATGGAGCCACAAGGCAGCGGTTATATCAAGGACTACAGTGCGGAAATGAGCACAAGCTTTGACCCGACGGGTAAAGATGCCACTCAAATGTACTTCTACTTTGGTCCTAACCACTACAAGACATTGACCGCCTTGGATAGTGCCAACGACAAGGATTGGGAGTTGAACCGCCTTGTTTACCTGGGCTGGCCTCTCATCCGCTGGATAAACAAGTGGATTATCATCAATATCTTCGACTGGCTGTCAAGCTGGGGTCTCAGCATGGGAGTGGTACTGCTCTTGCTCACGCTGATTGTGAAGGCTGTAGTTTTCCCCGCAACCTGGAAGACCTACATGTCATCGGCCAAAATGCGTGTACTTAAACCCAAAGTAGATGAAATCAATAAGAAATATCCCCGTCAGGAGGATGCCATGAAGAAGCAACAGGAAATGATGGGACTCTACAGCCAATATGGTGTAAGCCCGATGGGAGGCTGTCTGCCCATGCTTATCCAGTTCCCTATCTTCATCGCATTGTTCATGTTCGTACCAAGCGCCATCGAATTGCGTCAGCAGAGCTTCCTGTGGGCCGATGACCTCTCTACTTACGATGCCATCATCAACTTCCCCTTCCACATTCCTTTGCTGGGAAGCCACCTCAGTCTTTTCTGTCTGCTGATGACTGTGACCAACATTCTGAACACGAAATACATGATGCAGCAGCAAGATACGGGTGCCAACCCGCAGATGGCCGCCATGAAATGGGTGTCCTACCTTATGCCCATCATGTTCCTGTTCATCCTGAACGACTATCCTTCGGGATTGAACTACTACTACTTCATCTCTACTCTCATCAGTGTGGTAACTACCATTATACTGAGAAAGACCACCAACGAAGCCGCTTTGCTGGCACAGCTGGAAGCAAACAAGAAAGATCCGAAAAAGATGAAGAGTACCGGCTTCGCTGCACGACTGGAAGCAATGCAGAAGCAACAGGAGCAAATGATGCGCGAACGACAGAATAAACGCTAACCACACTGGCCATACTGACAAGGCCAACATACATCTAAAGAAAGGCCGGGCAATTCATTCATGAGTTACCCGGCCTCTTTTTCCACTTCACAAACCTGCTACTAACCCAATGAAAACATCTACCTATACCTACCGCGACATCTGGCACATAGCCTACCCCATTCTTATCAGTCTCCTCATGGAGCAAATGATAGGAATGACCGACACTGCCTTTCTGGGGCGTGTGGGCGAAATAGAACTAGGAGCCTCCGCCATATCGGGTGTATTCTATATGGTCATCTTCATGATAGCCTTCGGATTCAGTATCGGGGCACAGATACTGATGGCACGCCGAAACGGTGAACAACAATACAAGGAAATAGGAAACCTCTTTTACCAGGGAGTCTACTTCCAGCTGGGCATGGCTGTAGTAATGTTCCTGCTGGCTGTAGTATTGACACCTCTCATATTGGAGCGCATCATAGCTTCCCGTCACGTCTATGAAGCTGCCGTCAGCTACCTTAACTGGCGCGTTGCAGGATTCTTCTTCTCCTTTGTCGCCGTCATGTTCCGCGCATTCTTCCTGGCTACTACACAGACAAAGACGCTGACGCTGAATTCCATCGTCATGGTACTGAGCAACGTTGTATTCAATTACCTGCTTATCTTCGGCAAGTGCGGCCTACCGGCCCTTGGCATTGCCGGTGCTGCCATAGGCTCATCGCTGGCCGAGCTGGTATCACTACTATTCTTCATTTTCTACACCCGCAGCCACATAGATTGCCGCAAATACGGACTAAACCGTATTCCCCGTCTGAGTACCGCCACCTTGAAGCGAATGCTAAACGTGGCTTTCTGGACGATGATACAAAACTTTATTTCACTGAGCACCTGGTTCTTGTTCTTCCTTTACGTAGAACATCTGGGCGAACGGCCACTGGCCATCACCAACATCATACGCAGCGTATCGGGTATTCTGTTCATGGTCATGATGGCATTTGCTTCCACTTGCGGTTCGCTGGTAAGCAACCAGATAGGTGCCGGGCAGAGCGACAGTGTCCCCCACACTATTCGCCGCCACATCTGTATAGCCTATGCCTTCGTACTGCCTGTAGCGCTCCTGTTCAGTCTATTTCCCGACCTCATTCTTAGCGTATATACTGACATGCCCGAACTGCGCCAAGCTGCCGTTCCTTCATTGTGGGTACTTTGCTCTTCCTATCTGGTCATTGTTCCCGCCAATGTCTACTTCCAGTCTGTATCGGGTACCGGCAATACTCGCGCTGCCCTGTGGCTGGAGATGAGTGTGCTTGTCATCTATGTGGCCTACATCACCTACATTGTCTACCTTCTGAAGGTTGATGTTGCCATAGCCTGGACCGCCGAACATATTTACGCCATAGGCATCCTAAGCCTCTGCTATCTTTACATAAAAAAAGGAAAGTGGAAAGGAAAGAATATTTAGTTGAAAGTTGAGAGTTGAAAGTGGAGTGAAGTTGAGAGTTGAGGGTTGAGAGGGGAAAGTGGTATGCGATGAGTAATAAACAGTAAACGGTTAATAACTCCCAACTCTTCCCTCTCAACCCTCAACTCTCAACTTTCAACCCTCAACTCTCCCCTCTCAACCCTCAACTCTCAACTTTCAACCCTCAACTCTCCCCTCTCAACCCTCAACTTAACTCAGCTTCTCTTCCTGTAACTCAACACTGCCCACCCGTTGAACACCACCGCAAACAACAGCAATGCACCCAATTGTGGAAGCAAATCGGCAGTACCTCCGCCACGCAGGAAAACCGTACGCATCACTTCTACAAAATAGCGCAGTGGATTGACATACGTCACAGCCTGTGCCCATTGCGGCATGCTATGGATAGGCGTAAACAAACCGCTCATCAGCACCAGGATAAGGATGAAAAAGAACATGACGAACATGGCCTGCTGAAGTGTAGAAGAATAGTTAGATACAACCAATCCAAAACCTGACACCAGAAACAGAAAGATAATAGAAAAGAAATAAACCGTGAGGAAGTGACCGACGGGAAGTATGCCATAGAGCAGCCATGCCAGTAGAAAAGCAATGCTTAGTACCACCAAACCTATCAGCCAATAAGGTATCAATTTGGCGCGAATAAATGTAAACTTGCCAACCGGTGTCACGTTTATCTGCTCTATGGTGCCGGCTTCTTTCTCACCAACCACATTAAGCGCAGGCAGGGCACCGCAGATAAGTGTCAGCAACATCACCATAAGAGCTGGCACCATGAAGAGCTTGTAGTTGAGCCATGGGTTATACAGATTGAGCACCTCCACCCCAATGCGAGGCATATTGTTGACAGGAACCGACACACCTTCCATCTCTTCAGCCAACTGTTGGACATAACCTGTCACAATGGAAGAAAGGTAAGAACTGCCCATACCTCCCTTGGTGCCGTTTACAGCATTGGCCGACACCAATACCCGAGGAGAGCCTCCCCTCATCCATTCCTTCTCAAAGCCACGGGCAATCTCCAGAATAATATCTGCCGAACCGGCTTCAACATGTTGCAACGCTTCATCGTAGGAAGGCGGACAGGCATGAACTTTGAAATAAGTGGATGCCATGACTTCCTGCACCAGCCTGCGCGACAAGGGGCTATGGTCACTGTCTATAATATCCAGTCTGATATTCTTCACCTCCAGACTGGCCGCCCAGGGCATCAGAATCATAATCATACAGGGAAACAGCAATATCAGCTTCGGAATGAAAGGATTCCTGAAGAGTTGCTTGAATTCTTTTTCTATCAGATACTTTATCATAATCTGTTTTTATTCGTTCGTAAACAAGTAAACCTATATAAATCAGTACACACGCAAATATTTGCCAGTCACCCTTATCATACCTCCTATCTTTTCATTTAAAAGAATGAGGTATTACTCCAGTTTCACGCCCCAATCACAGCCCTGCCAATAGATATCCAAGTAGATTTGCCAAGCAATATATGGCTTTTCAAATCTTCACACATGGACTGTGAAGCTTTCACAATACGAATGTGAATATATCACAGTAGGATTGTGATGCCTTCACAGTCCTACTGTGACAAACTGTGAATATACATTTTCCATTTGCCGATACCACTCCGATGCCATTAAAAGCCAGTAGAAGTGCAGACTATCTGTTGAACCATTTTACAATCAATAAACCTAGCGGCAGCAACAACCTACAGGCAAAACCTACTCCAGTCTATTCTTGAACTTCCTGAGGCTTACCGTAATCAGCAACACTGCCATGCCCAATAGCACAGCAACCTCGGTCAGTACATTGTTAATGTCCACACCCTGAATCATGAGTTTACGTACTGCCTGTATATACCAACGGGCCGGGATAGCAGCCGATACCGTCTGAAGTATCCAGGGCATACTCTCCACAGGAAATATCATGCCCGACAAAAGCATGGTGGGCATCATCAGCACTAAGCCCGATGCCAGCATGGCTGCCACCTGCGTCTGAGTCAGCGTGGAAATAAGTAGTCCCAGCGAAAGCGACACGAAAATGAAGAGCAGCGACACAGCTACCAACCACCCCAGACTGCCTGCCACAGGCACGTGGAGCACATAGACCGAAAGCAGCAAGATAGTAGTAAGATTGACAAACGACAGCACAAAGTAAGGAACAGCCTTGGAAAGGATAATAAATATAGGACGCACAGGCGACACAAGCAATACCTCCATGGTGCCCATTTCCTTCTCACGGACAATAGAGACGGAAGTCATCATGGCGCATATCAGCATCAGGATAAGCCCCATGACACCCGGCACAAAATTGTAGACGCTCTTCATCTGAGGATTGTAGAGCAACTTCACCTCGGGCTGCAAACTTACCATACGACCGGCAACTTTGGGAGACAACAACTGACGGGCAACCGTTTGGATAATGCCCGTGGCATAGCTGGCCTGCATGGTAGCGGTGTTGGGGTCGGTAGCGTCGCAAACCAGCTGGACAGCAGACTGTCCGGTATATAGTTTGTTGGCAAAGTCGGAGCTAAACACCACGGCCATGTCTACCTGCGAACGTCGGAAAGCATCGTCCATCTGCGCAGGCGAACTGAAACGGGTGGTCAGCGTGAAATATTCAGAGGCATCCAGCTGCTCAATGATACGACGCGTCAGCACATCGTCCGAAGGGTCGAGCACAGCCATGCGTACATTCTGCACTTCGGTGGTGATGGCAAAGCCGAAAAGGACAATCTGTACCACGGGCATGACGAGCAAAATGAGCATTGTACGTCGGTCACGGAAAATGTGGCGAAACTCTTTGCCGGCAAATGTGAGGAACTGTTTCATAAAAAAACATCTCGTTAAATTCAGTAATAAATCCATGTCTTTACCCTACTATGTCCTTTCCGCCCCACGCGCCAGGCGCCTGAACACTTTGTCCATCGTAGTTGCCTGATAGGACTGTTTCAGACCGGCAGGAGAATCGAGAGCTCGTATCTTACCGTCCACCATAATGGATATGCGGTCGCAATACTCGGCTTCGTCCATGAAATGCGTGGTGACAAAAACTGTGATACCGCGGTCGGCCGCCTGGTAAATAAGTTCCCAGAACTGGCGGCGGGTAGCAGGGTCAACCCCTCCCGTAGGCTCATCGAGAAATACTATTTCCGGCTCGTGGAATACCGCCACGGAAAAAGCCAATTTCTGCTTCCACCCCAGTGGCAAGCTCTTTACCAGTGTATTTCGTTCGCCATCCAAACCAATGCGATGTAACACCTCATCGGTACGTGGTCCTATTTCATCATCCTTCACACCATAAATACCCGCAAAGAGGCGTATGTTTTCCCACACCTTGAGGTCTTCATAGAGTGAAAACTTCTGACTCATGTAGCCAATATGCCGTTTAACTTCCTCGGGCTGACGAGATACATCGAAACCTGCCACTGTAGCCTGTCCGGCAGTAGGACGGCTCAGCCCTGTAAGCATACGCATGGCAGTGGTTTTGCCCGCACCATTAGCCCCAAGAAATCCGAATATCTCACCACGACGAACATTGAAAGAGATATGGTCAACGGCAATAAAGGAGCCAAACAGCTTGGTCAGGTCGCGCACCTCGATGACGGGTTGTCCGCCATTGTCCTTGTCGGCATGTTGCAGACCGGGAGGACAAAGGATATCGGCAAATCGCGTCAGAATACAGTCGGGCGTATCAATGCCATGCACCTGTCCATGATGAATGAAAGCGATACGGTCGCACTGCCGTGCTTCGTCCACAATAGGCGTAGAGACAACAATGGTAATTCCCTGATTGCGAAGTCGCCGCAACATGTCCCACAGTTCGCGACGAGAGACAGGGTCAACACCTGTGGTAGGCTCGTCAAGGAACAGAACCTCGGGCTTGTGTATGAGCGCGCAACTCAGTGCCAGTTTCTGCTTCATACCCCCCGACAATGCTCCAGCCCGACGGGTACGGAAAGGTTCTATCTGGCTATATATATCGCGCACCAGGTCGTAGTTCTCACGAATACTGGTACCAAAAACGGTAGCAAAAAAGTGTAGATTCTCTTCCACCGTCAGGTCTTGGTACAGCGAGAAACGACCGGGCATGTAGCCTACCCTACGACGAATTTCCTTATATTGCCGTTCTACATCATAACCAGCCACCATAGCAGTGCCACTATCAGCATGCAACAAGGTAGTGAGAATACGAAAAAGAGTAGTCTTTCCTGCCCCGTCCGGCCCTATAAGACCAAAGATTTCGCCGCGACGTACCCGCAGGGACACGCCGTCGAGAGCTGTCACCACACCATACTTTTTCTTCACATTCTCTATGATTACCATCTCGTCCATAACCACCTCTCCCCCATTCTATCAAGGCAACACGATGCCCCCATACATGCCTATTTTCAGCATGCCGTCGTTGCGGACAGCTACCTTAACGGCATAAACCAGATTGGCCCGTTCATCCTTGGTCAGTATATTCTTGGGAGTAAACTCCGAGGTATCGGCTATCCATGTAACGCTCCCTTCATACTCCCGCTGCTGCCCGCCACCATAGTCGGCTACCACCTTCACTTTTTGTCCCAGCCTGACATCGACCAGTTGCTCACTGGTAATATAAGCTCGCAAATACATCTGCTCCATATTGCCCAGACGAAAGAGCGGTGTGCCGAGAGCAACAAACTCACCTGCCTCGGCATACTGCGCAAGGACCGTACCTTCGATGGGTGCACAGACACGGCATTTGGCCAACTGATCATTCACTTGTGCCACCTGGATGTCTACCGACGAGGATTGCCAGGACAAGCTCTGGTCACTGTTCTGCAAAGTAGAATTTTGGGCCACCAGTTGCTTACGCAGCACTTGCAACATGGATTCCGCATCGTCAAGTTGCTTACGATTGGCAGCATCGGCATCCAGCAATCGTTTAATACGGTCGCGCTCGCGTTCGGCCTGTTTAATCTGCTCCTGGGTGGCTGCTATCTGCTTGCGAATATCGGGGCGCTGCCCTTTTACCGAACGGGCATTGGCCTCCAGTTGCAACTTTTTCAGATAAAGCTGCATGGTGTCTACCATGCCCACCGTTTGACCAACCTGTAACTTCATGCCTTCTTCCACATTCATATACAAAAGCTTGCCCGAAGCCTCAGCCGATACCACTACTTCGGTTGTTTCAAACGTACCTGTAGCATCATACTTGTCTTTTCCGCCCGAACAAGCAGCCAGAATGAAAAGCAAGGTAATTGTAGAAATAGTTTTCATGACTATCAATATTTGTAAAAATTCAATAATAAGCAAAGTATATCAAATTGCAGACTAGCATACATTATATATTATTAATCATTCCGCACCCTCTCCAGCAGTATGCCGCCAATCGTAAATCTTCATCAACAACTGCACCTCATGAAGGGCTTTTTGCTGGCGCGCCATGTTCTCGGCTGTTATGTCACGCAACAAATCATTCACCGTCAGCGTACCGTTTTGCAACTTGACCTCCGAAGCCTGCCGTATGCGAGTACGCAGACGGATGATTTCCTCATCATCTTCCATCTGCAATTGTAAGGCGCGTACATCAGCCTCTTGACGAGTTGTCTCCAAACCTGTATTGAACAGGAAGGTATTTCGCCCAACTTCCAGCATAAGCCGATTGTTTTCTATCAGACGACGGTCGTTCTTCAGTGTATAAAGCCGACCCAGATTCCACGACAGACTGACACCGGCCACATAATAAGCCTTAAATTTGTCTTGCAACATATTCAAACCTGGATTACCGTATGCTCCTTGAACAAACAGTCCCAGTTGTGGCATCATACTTGTTTTGAGCGAAGCATCTTGTGTTGCCAACTGAGCCGCTTGTGCATCATACCAACGCAACTCGGGACGACTGTTCTGTCCTCTTTCCGGCTCCGTGGGCACAGGTTTCACCAGCTGTAATTGTTCATCAGGGTTATGTCCCAAATAAAGAGCCAACATGGCTGTGTATGCACGACGGGAAGCCTGCAGTGATACACGTTGCTGGCGGGTAGACAGTTGTTCCACTGCCACCTCATCAAGGTCACTACGATTAGCAGTCCCATTCTCCACACAGGCACTCACCGTGCGATGTGTGCGCTCCAAATCATCCAGCAACAACTGATTCTGCTCCAATTGTTCGTCCAATAACAAGATACTGAAAAAAAGCTGATTGACTCGTTCGTTCAAGGAATAGGTATCCACATTCAGTTTCTCTGTATCGACCTGAGCACCAGAACGAATCAGCCGTTTTCGCCATTTTGTTTCACCACCATCCCACAAAGACTGTTGTACCTGCAACATGACCTGATACTGGTCTTTAGGCATAAAATCGACATCTATGCCGGGTAGTTCGAAGGGCAGACGAGTGACATCACTCTGATAGGAAGCCTTAGCCGATAAACTGACTTGAGGAAGATAAGCCTTGGAAGCATTGTTCACGTTATACTGTGTGGCTCTTTCTATCAGGCCATATTGACGGATAAGTGGATAATTGTCGCGAGCCAGACGATGACAATCCTCCAATGTAAGTTGGGCACGAAGTAAAGGCTGACAGCACCCCAAAACCAATAATATAAGAAATAGACTGTGTTTTCTCATAAGCCAAGTGATTGATTAATGTCGTCACTTTGCAAAGATATGGGAAAGTAGCACAGATATACATTCTTTCCATCGGTTTATATGTTCTATTTGTACGATTTTAAGGAGATATTCTTTGTTTTACTTATCTTTTCTTGTTTTTATCTACATCTTTGCAGAAAAAACAGACTTATGAATAAGCCCAAACCAATCAACTTAACTCTTCATTTCTTAAACGAACTTGGTGTAGCCACCAATAATGAATTTGCCTTCATCAATCGCGAAATGGGTATTGTGAAGAGCATGTATGAAATGAATAACCGTTTTTTTCACACAGGCCAACCTTATCGAATTAAGGAAGGAAGAATCTTGAGAGGTATAAAAGGAAGTGCACGTATGTCTGTCAATCTGATAGAATATACCATCAAAAAACATACCATCGGTATTATTCCACCCAATGCCCTACTGCAAATTATAGATATGAGCAATGAATATGACATACAGGCATTAGCAGTAGACAGTAACTTTATACCTACTCCACAGCACAGCATACTGACTGACAGTCATACACAACAAGCCTTTTTTCTGGACAACAATGTAGAAGAATGGCAACGGGCTGGCACCTATTTTTCCTTGATATGGGAAACTGTACACTTACAGCCATACCGCAGAGAAGCAGTACAACATCTTATCACGTCACTGCTCTACAATCTATATTATTTACAGGATGACTTTTATAAGAATCAGCTGCTACGTCCCTCACGTCACGAAGAATTATTCCGCCACTTCATCACACTGGTTAATGAACATTGCAAAACAGAACGTACTGTGCCATTCTATGCCAGTCAATTATGTCTATCGCCCCGCTATCTGAGCACAATCATCCACGACGTCAGCGGACGTACAGTGACCGAATGGATTAATCAAGCCGTCATCCTTGAGGCTAAAGTGATGCTGAAACACAGCAATCTGCTAATCTATCAGATAGCAGATACGCTGCATTTCTCTAATCCGTCATTCTTCTGCAAATTCTTTAAACGAATGACCGGCATGACCCCGCAAGAATACCAACGGATGTAAAATACAAAGAGTTTGGTTCCTACGATTTTGAGTCGGCCAATTCCTTCATATCTTTCAGAAACTTCTTCCAATCCTCCGACCTGAAAGTCTTCTGTAAGTTATCCCAATCAATATCGGGCACGTGAACGCCCATTTTTCTCAGTTCGTCCATCTGATACGTCCGAACCGGGACCGGAGAAGTGTATTCACTTGTATTCTGATAGAGCAACAGATTCTGTACATCCTTGGTAGTCATATCCCCCTCAAAATATACAAACTTCAAAGAGGTCGCACCATTGGTTACCATTATAAATTCCTTTATCTTGTCTCCCTTACGGCTGACATAGAATTCGGATGATGAAACCGTACCTTTCTGTTTCATCAATAGTTCATAGCGTGAAGACTTCAAGAGTGAACGAATATCCTTCAGCAACTCCGGCTTAATCTTATCATCCATAGTTGAGATGATCTGTACGGAATTCATCTTGGAAGCAGCATTTCCTATATATATATCCTTAGTAAACAAACTGGGATTCATCTCCAACATAGTTTTGGAAATATATACAGAAGATACTCCTTTCATATCACTGTATTTCTTAAATAACTCCTGCTGGGCCTGTGCCAGTAAAGGCAATACCAGCAATACGCAGACTAACATCATTCTAAAGTTTTTCATAAGCTATAGTTTATTTTGACAATTCTTGTTTCACTTCTTTATTGATGATACACATCTGTACCTGTGCCTCCTGCATTTGTTTCAGACCGGCCTGCCAGTTGCGCGACACATCGACCAACGTGGCCTGCAAAACGCGGTAAGCATCCTGCGGGTCGGTAAAGGTATCCTGCGGCGTAGGAGGTATTGGTTTCTTTTTCATCTCCATCACTCCCCAGCCGATACCAAACAACAATAAAAAGGTAGCGGCTACTCCCATCACCCAGCGCCAGTTCCTTCTGCCCCTGTTTCGACGGATGAAATGAGGTTCTTCCTCATCTTGCTTATCTATTAACCTTGAAAGTCTGTCTTCCAAACCTGCAGGAACCGACACCTCCTCCGCAAGCCCGTCTTCCATTGCCAGTACAATCCTTTTGTCTGACAGCAGATGTTCTGGTAACTCTTCCGTTCGTAGCGCCTGTTTCAACCGTTCTTCTTCATACTCATCTGTATTTCCTTCATAATAAGCAGTGAGCAATCTTTCCAATTCATCTACCTTCATAGCCATTCCATTTATTAAATTCTTCCCGTATTTTCTTCCGTGCCCTTGACAGAAGAACACGCACATTTACCGAGTTCAAGCCAGTCAGCCGCTCTACTTCCTCATAGGAGCATCCTTTCACATCGCGCAAAGTAACAACCTGTCTTTGCTGTAGTGGCAACCGGGCAACAATAGCTTTCACAACCTGCGCATCTTCCTGTATCTCCTGATTGTCTGCCGGAAAGGCATTTTGTGCTTCACTTAAAGGCACATTCTGTCTGCCTAGTGCATACTTTCCCGAACGCAGTAAATCATAGCACATGTTCTTTACCAAAGTTACCGCAAAAGCTTCTGGATTACTGATAACAGTCAGCTCATTCCGCTTGCTCCATAGCTTTAAATAGGCTTCCTGAATCAGATCTTCAGCATCTTCCTCATTTTCCAGTAACCTATAAGCCACACCATACAGTTTGGAATGACAAGGCAAAAACATTCTTTTAAAACTCTCAGCATCCATGCACTTTTCTTATTCAATTATACCTTTCAGACGTAAAAGGAAAAAGATTTGTTACACGGAAAAAGTATTTTTTTCTAAGGCCACATTAATTTTTCACACGTATACAAAAAAACAGCCAATGACCTTCTGCCATCCTTGGCATAAAAGACATTGGCTGCCTTGTATCAGAGAGAATAATCTCCCCGACAAAGTTTCTTATTTCTTCGGCGATGAATAACGTGCGTTCAAGCCATCAAGAATTTCCTGAGTGATATTGTAAACATCATCAGCATACAGCAGGTTGTCGAAACCTGTATTGCTGAAAATCATGCTATATTTCTTGTCTTTGTTATATTCCTTCAGGAAAGCATTGATTGAGTCACGCAGCTGTAAGCTGTTCTTTTCATTTTCACTCATCAACTCAGATTGCAACTTATTGCTCAGAGCCTGCAAATCCTGCTCCTGCTTAGCAATGCGGTTATACTCCTGTTGCGCTCTTTCCTGTGACAAATAAGCGTTATTTTCATACTTTGTCTGGAACTCACGTTTTTGTTTCTCCAGTTCTGCCGCTTTCTGGTTCAAAGTCAAGCGTACATTTTCGCTTTTCTTCACCATTGCCTCATTTAAGTCAATGCAAAAATTATATTTAGCCAGCAAGGTGTCCACTTCTACAAAGGCAATCTTCATACCAGACAAGCCAGCAGCCTGAGAGGATGAGTTATTAGCAGACTGATTCTCCGATTTACCAGCGCATTGAGCAAATAAAACGATTAGGGCCAATGCCGCCAAACCGTTCAAGAGGTAGTTTATTCTCTTCATAACTTGATATAATATTGTTTTTAAATAAATTAGTTCACTATTTTACATGTCTTTCAAGCGTTCTTCCACTTCATTTATATTGAAACGAGGCTTCCGTTGTGCTTCCCTGTCTTGCGACTGTACACACCCGATACCACGCTTGCGCATCTCTTTACTGCCACTTACATGCGTATTGGGGAACCGTCCACCTTTTACAAAAAAGACTTTTACGCCTAATAAAACGACGCATATAGCAACAATTAACAAAGTTATCAAAAGTGTATCGAGCATTTCTATTATTTTTGTGGGTGCAAATATAGGTGTTTGCTAGGACTAACCTGTCTATTTTAACCTAAAAAAAGGACATCGGATAGAAAGCGTTCAAGCAATTTAACCATATTTAGCAATAACGAAAGAAAATATGTAACCCAAAAACAGTTATCACACATGGAAAAGAAAGACTTGAAACCGGCTGCCGTCTTCCATTATTTTGAAGAAATATGCCAGGTGCCCCGTCCATCGAAGAAAGAGGAAAAGATAGTGGCCTACCTCAAAGAATTTGGTAAAAAGCATAATCTGGAAACCAAAGTCGACGAAGTAGGAAACGTATTAATAAAGAAACCGGCCTCGAAAGGCATGGAAAACTGCAAGACCGTAGTTCTGCAATCACATGTGGATATGGTATGCGAGAAAAACAATAATGTGTCACACGACTTCCTGACCGACCCCATTGAAACCATCATTGACGGAGAATGGATGAAAGCCAACGGCACCACACTGGGAGCTGACAACGGTATCGGTGTGGCTACCGAACTGGCTATCCTGGCTGACGATACATTGGAACATGGTCCTATAGAGTGCCTCTTCACCATCGATGAAGAAACAGGACTTACCGGTGCCTTTGCCCTGAAAGAAGGATTTATGAATGGCGACATCCTGCTCAACCTTGACTCAGAAGACGAGGGCGAACTCTTTATCGGTTGTGCCGGTGGCATAGACTCTGTGGCCGAATTCAATTATTATGAAGCAGACGTGCCCGACGGATATTTCTTCTGCAAGATAGAGGTTAAGGGATTGAAAGGCGGCCACTCGGGAGGTGACATTCACCTGGGAAGAGCCAATGCCAACAAGATACTGAACCGCTTCCTGACCTTGGCATTCAACAAATATGACCTTTATCTCTGCGAGATTGACGGAGGTAACCTGCGCAACGCCATTCCACGCGAGGCACATGCCATTATTGCCATACCCGAAGCCCACAAACACGACCTTCGCACCGATTTGAACGTATTCACTGCTGAAGTTCAGGCCGAGTATGCCGTTACCGACCCCGACATGGAACTCATCCTTTCTTCGGAACCGGCACGTGCCAAAGCTATCGATGCAGACACCACCCAACACCTGTTGCAAACCCTCTATGCCGTGCCCCACGGTGTATATGCCATGAGCCAAGACATACCGGGACTGGTAGAAACCTCGACCAACCTGGCTTCCATCAAAATGAAACCAGGCAATATCATCCGCATAGAAACCAGCCAACGCAGCTCGACAGCCTCTTCCAAGCAGGATATTGCCAACATGGTACGCACCGTGTTTGAAATGGGAGGCGCGGTAGTAACCTTTGGCGAAGGCTATCCGGGGTGGAAACCCAATACGCACTCCGAAATACTGGAAATCGCCACGGCTTCGTATAAGCGCCTGTTCGGAGTAGACGCCCAAGTGAAGGCTATCCATGCCGGACTGGAATGCGGACTCTTCCTCGACAAATATCCCAGCCTTGACATGATTTCTTTCGGACCGACACTACAGGGTGTACACTCGCCCGATGAGCGTATGCTGATTCCCACAGTAGAGAAATTCTGGCTGCACCTGACCGATATTCTCAAACACATACCAGAGAAGAAATAAGGTGACAACATCCTCAGGAGGGTGTATCAAAATTGAGAATGACGGCCTTGAGGGCTGCACAACTCCATTGGTGATACACCCTCTTATATCATCTGCAAAAAACATAACCCCTACTTGTACTGCACATGTATCTGTCCACACATACCTGTCACGCCTTCGCATACCATATATACACCCTTATTCTTGTGTTGCTCACAGCCACAGCCTGTTCAGAGTCATGGGAGCACTACTCCACCGACCCCGGCATGCGGCTCAGCTTTTCAAGCGACACACTCAAGCTGGACACGGTGCTGACAAACATACCTACCTCCACCCGCCTGCTCAAGGTATATAACCGACAGGACGAGGCATTGCTTATCAGCTCCATCGACCTGGCAGGCAACAGCGGGTTCCGCATAAACGTGGACGGACAAAAGGGATACCACTTCAGCAACGTGGAAATAGCCGCCCGTGACAGCCTGCACATATTCGTAGAAGCTACGCTGGCCAGCACCGGACAGCCCACGCCCACCTTGGTGAAGGACTCCATCCTCTTCATGCTCAACGGCAACCGGCAAGAAGTAAAGCTGACAGCATACGCACAGGACGCCTACACCCTCCGCGCCCACCGCATAGAGACTGACACCGTCATACAGACGACCCGCCCCTTGCTTATCTACGACAGCCTCAGCGTTGCCCCAAATGCCAGGCTGACCCTTGGACCGGGCACCCAGCTTTACTTCCACAGCAAAGCCGTGATGCACATACACGGACAACTCACCGTCAACGGCACCCTGCAACAGCCCGTCGTGTTCAGGGGCGACCGCACCGATAAACTCTTCAGCTACCTGCCCTACGACCGCCTGCCCGGCCAATGGGGCGGCATCGTCATCCACCCCACGAGCTTCAACAACAGCCTGGACCATGCAGAGATACGCGGTGCCGAAACGGGCATCCGCTGCGACTCGTCAAGCCTGCAAGCACCCAAGCTCAACCTAACCAACAGCCGCATCACCCAGGCCAGCACCGACGCCCTCAGCCTCAACCACTGCCTGGCACAGGTAACAAACAGCGAACTGAGCAACGCCGGCCGCCACTGCCTCAGACTGCAAGGAGGGCAATACACCTTCGTACACTGCACGGTGGCCAACTTCTTCAGCTGGAACAGCCGCCAAGGCACCAGCCTCTATGCCGCACACACCGACGAAGCAACAGCCCCCTGCGAGGCAACCTTTGTCAACTGCCTGATTACCGGCTCCAACACCACCGAAGCCTACCTGCCCGAAATAAACCAACAACAGGCCGCCTGCCAGTTTCAAAACACTTTGCTCAAAGCGCCTGCCGACCTGATACTGACGCCCACCGACTATCCCCCCACCCTCATCCAGCAGGATGCTTTCACGGCCATAGACACGCAGGCACAATACTACAACTTCGTACCCACCGACGGCTCGCCCGCCATTGATGCCGCCAATGCCCAAGCGGCGCAACCCTACCCGCTGGACCGCAATGGCCACAGCCGGCTTACCGATGCTGCGCCCGACGCCGGTTGCTACGAAGCCCCCCAAGAAGAAGCCTCATAACCCGCCCCGAATATGAAACACCTCGTATCGCTGCTGCTCGTCCTACTGGCGTCCTCCACTCTGCAAGCCGACGACACCATCCACATTAATTTCATGGCCTACAACGTGGAGAACTTCTTCGACTGCCAACACGATACCCTGAAAGACGACTGGGCTTTTACCCCCAAAGGAGCCAACCGATGGACACCCGAACGCTACCGCCGCAAGGCTGAAAACATAGCCCGTGTCATCGTAGCGGCTGGCGGATGGAACCCGCCAGCATTGGTAGCCCTCTGCGAGGTAGAAAACGAGCGGGTGATGAACACCCTCTGCGACCAGCTGAAGGTGCTGGACTACAGCTACTTCATCACCCATTCGCCCGACCGCCGGGGCATTGACGTAGCCCTGCTCTACCGGACAGAATACTTCACCCCCCTGCAAAGCCGCAGCATCAGCATCGAGCCCACCAGTACGGAGCAACGGCCCACGCGGGACATCCTGCACGTCAGCGGCCGCCTGGCCGACTGCCGCGACACGCTCGACTTATTCATCTGCCACTTCCCCTCGCGCTCGGGCGGTACCAGGAAGACAGAAGGCTACCGCCTGCAGGCGGCACGCACACTGAAGCAGGCGGCCGACTCCGTGGCCCGCCAACGGAAGTCGCCCTGCCTGCTGATAATGGGTGACTTCAACGACTACCCCGACAGCCCCTCCATCAGGAGAGAGCTTGAGGCTCTGCCGCCATCGGGCAAGCACCCGGTCGAGCCACGACGCCTCTACCACCTGCTGGCCAACAAGGCCGCACGCACGCTAAGAGGCTCGTACCTGTATCAAAAAGAATGGAACCTGCTGGACCATATCATCGTATCGGGCCACCTCCTGCAGCCGGACAACCCGCTGCACACGCACGAGCAGGACGCCGACATCTTCAGCCCCGGCTTCCTGCTGAAAGACGGACAGCCCTTCAGGACCTACAAGGGCCCCGACTACATGGGGGGATTCAGCGACCACCTGCCCGTAACGGGAGTGCTACACGTATGGAAGAAAGGCCATAAAAAGCAGCAATAAGAGGCAGACATGGAGAGAAAAACAGTACATTTGCATAACTATCAAACATAATTTAGAGACCATGAGAAGAAAGTATTTTTACATGATGACAGCCATGATGACACTGGCCTCGTGTGGCAGTACACACGACGCCACGCAACAGGAGGGCGGCGACGTGATAGGCCGCTCGGACATCCGCATTGAAAACCGACGCATGACGCCCGAAGCCCTCTGGGCCATGGGACGCATAGGCGGAGTGACGCCCAGCCCCGACGGGAAGCAGGTGGCCTACACGGTGAGCTACTACAGCGTGCCGCAAAACAAGAGCAACACCGAGCTGTTTGTAATGAACGCCGACGGCGGAAACAACCGCCAGCTGACCCGTAGCAGCTGGCACGAGAACCAGCCGGCATGGATAAAGGGAGGCACGAAGCTGGCCTACCTGAGCAACGAGAGCGGCAGCAGCCAGGTGTGGGAAATGAACCCGGACGGCACGGGCAAAAAGCAGCTGACCAGCTACGAGGGCGACATCGAAGGCTTTGCCCTGAGCCCCGATGGCACGAAGATGCTGTTCATAGCGCAGGTGAAGACCATGCAGAGCACGCAGGACAAGTATCCCGACCTGGACAAGACGACGGGAATCATCGTGACCGACCTGATGTACAAGCACTGGGACGAATGGGTGACCACCGCTCCCCACCCCTTCGTGGCAGACTTTGACGATAAGGGTCTGAGCAATATTACCGACCTACTGGAAGGGCAGCCCTACGAAAGCCCCATGAAGCCCTTCGGCGGCATAGAGCAGCTGGCCTGGAGCCCCGACGGAAAGGAGATAGCCTATACGTGCCGCAAGAAGACGGGACTGGAATATGCCGTATCGACCAACTCGGACATCTACATCTACGACCTGGCGAGCAAGCAGACACGCAACATCACCGAGGATAACAAAGGCTATGACACCAACCCGCAGTACTCGCCCGATGGCCGCTTTATTGCCTGGCAGAGTATGGAGCGCGACGGCTATGAGGCCGACTGGAACCGCCTGTTCGTAATGGACCGCAAGACCGGAGAGAAGCAGTTCGTCAGCAAAGCCTATCCCAGCAATGTAGACTCCTTCCTGTGGGATGAGGACTCGCAGGGCATCTACTTCCTCGGCGTATGGCATGGCGAGGAACAAATCTACCACATAACGCTGAAGAACCCCGACCAGGTGACCCAGCTGACCGAGGGCATGCACGACTATGGCTCGATAGCCCTGTGCGGACAGAAACTGGTGGCCACCCGCCACTCCATGAGCATGGCCGATGAAATCTATGCCGTAGACAAGACACGGACAGGCGAGACCTGCGCGCAAGCCGTGCAGCTGACCACGGAAAACAAGCATATCTACGACCAGCTGGATATGGGCCGCGTGGAAGGCCGCTGGATGAAGACCACCGATGGCAAGCAGATGCTGACATGGGTCATCTACCCGCCCCAGTTCGACCCGAAGAAGAAATACCCCACCCTGCTGTTCTGTGAGGGCGGACCGCAAAGTCCGGTAAGCCAGTTCTGGAGCTACCGCTGGAACTTCCAGATAATGGCTGCCAACGACTACATCATAGTAGCCCCCAACCGCCGCGGCCTGCCGGGCTTTGGCGTGGAGTGGAACGAGGCTATCAGCGGCGACTATGGAGGCCAGTGCATGAAGGATTACTTCACGGCTATCGACGAAATGGCCAAGGAGCCCTTTGTGGACAAAGACCGCCTGGGCTGCGTGGGTGCCAGCTTCGGAGGCTTCTCGGTATACTGGCTGGCCGGACACCACGACAAGCGCTTCAAGGCCTTCATAGCCCACGACGGTATCTTCAACATGGAGATGCAGTATCTGGAGACGGAAGAAAAGTGGTTTGCCAACTGGGACATGGGCGGCGCCTACTGGGAAAAGGATAATGCCACGGCACAGCGCACCTTCGCCAACTCGCCTCATAAGTTCGTTGACAAGTGGGACACACCCATACTCTGTATCCATGGCGAAAAAGACTACCGCATCCTGGCCAACCAGGCCATGGCCGCCTTCGATGCAGCCAAGATGCGCGGTGTGCCCGCCGAGTTGCTCATCTTCCCCGATGAGAACCACTGGGTGCTGAAGCCTCAGAATGGTGTGCTGTGGCAAAGAGTGTTCTTCGAGTGGCTGGACAAATGGTTAAAGTAAACAACGGATAAAACCCATACGCATGACCAAAGAAGAACTGATGAGGAAAGCCATTGAGCTTTCGGTGGAGAACGTAAGAAACGGAGGCGGGCCCTTCGGGGCAGTCATTGCCAGGGGTGGAAACATCGTGGCTACGGGCGTAAACAGAGTGACGGCCAGCAACGACCCTACGGCCCATGCCGAGGTGAGTGCCATACGTGAGGCCTGCCGGCAGCTGGGGACATTCGACCTGAGCGGATGCGAAATCTACACCTCGTGCGAGCCGTGCCCCATGTGCCTGGGAGCCATCTATTGGGCACATCTGGACAAAATCTATTACGGCAACAACAAGAACGATGCTGCCCGCATCGGGTTCGACGATTCGTTCATCTACAAGGAACTGGCCTTGGACAGGCAGCAAAGGCAGAAGCAGATGGAGGTACTACTGCCCACAGAAGCCCGCGCGGCCTTTGATGCCTGGGAGCAGAAGACCGATAAGGTGGAATACTAAGAGACAGTAATCCATACACAGCAGAAACGCCCGGAGTATCCGTATATGCGATGCTCCGGGCGTATTGTATGCATTTCAAAGTTCAAATAAAACTATATTACTTTTTCATCTTCACTTCGTAAAGGTCGCTGCGGCGGTCTTTCAGGTTACGCACGCTGCCGTAGGTGTGCAACTCGTTCAGCAGGTCCAGGTCTACGTCCGACACCAGAATCATTTCCGTATTCGGAGTGGCCTCCGCGCGCTTTCCGTCGGTGGGGAAAGTAAAGTCGCAGGGTGTAAAGACTCCCGACTGGGCATACTGGATGTCCATATTGTGCACACGGGGCAGGTTTCCCACGCTGCCGGCAATGACCACAAAGCACTCGTTCTCGATGGCGCGGGCATGGGCGCACACCTTTACACGGCTGTAGGCATTCTGGGTGTCGGTCATGAAGGGCACGAACAGTATCTGCATGCCTTGGTCGGCCATGATGCGCGACAGTTCGGGAAACTCCACGTCGTAGCAGATGAGGACCCCAATCTTGGCGCAGTCCGTTTCAAAGGTCTTCAGAGATTTTCCTCCACTCAGTCCCCAGCTCTTGATTTCGTCGGGGGTGACGTGGAGTTTTTCGTACATCTCATACGTACCGTCGCGGCGGCAGAGGAAGCCTACGTTGTAGAGCAGTCCGTCGTCCTTGATGAGGGGCATGCTGCCGGTGATGATGTTGATGTTGTAGCTGATGGCCAGCTTGATGAAACGCTCGCGTATCTCGTCGGTATAGGCGGCCAGACCGCGGATGGCCTGCGACTCGCCTTCGTCGTTGAAACGGGCCATGAGGGGTGCGTTGAAGTATTCGGGGAAGAGCACGAAGTCGCTCTTGTAGTCCGACACGGCATCCACGAAGAACTCTACCTGTTCAAAGAGGTCGTCCAGCGTCTTGTAGTTGCGCATCTGCCACTGTACAAGGCCTACGCGCACGGTGGTCTTGGGGCTGATATACTCCTGCGTGGGGGGCTGGTAGTAGATGTTGTCCCACTGGAGCAGGCAGGCGTAGTGCTTCGACTCTTCGTCGTTGGGCAGGTAGTTACGCATCACCTTGCGCACGTGGAAGTCGTTGGATAGCTGGAAGGTCAGCACGGGGTCGTAGATTTCCTTCTGGCGCACCTTGTCGATGTACTCCTTCGGGCGTAGCTGGTCGGCATACTTATGGTAGTTGGGGATACGACCGCCAAACATGATGGCCTTCAGGTTCAGCTCCTCACACAGTTCTTTGCGATACTCGTACATACGGCGCGCCAGGCGCAAGCCGCGGTATTGGGGATGGATGAACACTTCGATGCCATACAGGATATTGCCTTTGGGGTTGTGGGTGTTGAAGGTCTCCTTTCCTGTCACTTGCGAATAAGTGTGGTCGTTCTTTACCTTATCGTAGTCGACAATAATAGAAAGGGCGCAACCCACGATTTTCTCGTCCACTACCGTCACTATCTGCCCCTCGGGAAAGATGCGGATAAGTTTCTCTATCTGCTTGTGCGTCCAGAACACGTCGCTGCCGTCGGAATACACACGTGTGAAGGACTGTGCCAACTGGTCATAGTCCTCTATCTGCAGGTTACGTATCTGGACTTTGTTGATTTTAATTGAATCCATATCTGTCTAGGTCTTTAAAACGCCGCAAAGTTACGCTTTATACAAACAGGGTATAACGATGAAGGGCGGATTTTTTCTCCGCCCTTCATTTCCCCAACTTAACTATGATGGAAGCCTACTCGGCTGTTTCTTTCAGATTGCCGGCGTAGAGGTTGTCAATGATACCGTCGGCCAGTCCGATGATAGGCACATGAATGTACTTGGCCTTCACTACCTGGGCTATCGTCAGGAATATCTCGGCTGCCGGTACAATGACATCGGCACGGTCGGCCTTCAGGGCAAATTGCTCCATACGCTGTGCCGGAGTCAAGGGCTTCAGCTCGTCATAGAGTTCCTTCAATCCCTCTATGGGCAGGCGCGAACGCTTCTTGTCCTTTTTCTCCGACAGTCGGTACAGCTTGTTTATGTTGCCACCCGAACCAATGATATTCACGTCCTGGAAGTCGGCGGTAAGCCGGGCCAGGTCGTTCTTCATCTGCTCCCAGGTTCCCTCCTTTACGGCACTGCTCAGGATGCGCACGGTACCGATGTTGTAGGACAGTGACTGCACCAGCTCGCCATTGGCCAGCAGGTTAATCTCCGTACTTCCACCGCCCACGTCCACGTATATGTAATTACCCGTCCGGTCCTCCAGACATTCCACGTGGTTGTTATATATCATCCGTGCCTCTTCCTGCCCGTCTATCACCTCTATCCTGATGCCTGTATCCTTCAGTACCTTCTTCAGTACGCTCTTGCCATTCTTGGCATCACGCATGGCAGAGGTGGCGCAGGCACGGTAATCGGTCACCTCGTATATCTTCATCAGCTGTCTGAAGGCCTTCATCAGCCGTCTCAGCTTCACAGCCTTCACGTCCGATACCTCACCCAGCGAGAAAACATCAAATCCCAGTCGCAGCGGCACGCGCAGCAGCAATACCTTCTCCAGCCGTTTGTTCACCAGCTTCTCATCTGCTTTCAGCTTCTTGATGAGCAGGCGCACGGCATTTGAACCTATGTCAATGGCAGCATAGCACTTATTGGCTGCCAGCAATTGTTGTTGAGTCATTTATCCAATAAAGTTGATTTATAGTATTCATATAATTCTTCCTGCGAACGGAACGGCTTTTCCTCGCCTTCCACCACATAGGGCAGATTGCTGCCCTGTCCGTCCACCAGTCGTCCCTGCGACGTATCCCTAAGGCCAAAGTCAATGACCTGCCTGAGGTCATCCTTGATGAGGGGATCGTAAACAGGCGTTATCACCTCAATGCGATTATCCAGGTTTCGCGGCATCCAGTCGGCCGAACCTATAAAGGTCTTTTCTTCGCCACCCGCGGCAAAGATAAAGATGCGCGAGTGCTCCAGATAGCGGTCGATAATAGCATGAATATGTATGTTGTCGCTCAGTCCGGGGATACCGGTAACCAGGGAGCAATTGCCCCTGACGAGCAAGTCGACCGGCACCCCATTGGCCGAAGCTTCATAGAGCATCTTGACTATGGTCGTATCGGTGATGTGGTTTATCTTGACACGGATATAAGCGGGCTTACCGGCTTGCTTGTTCTTTATTTCGTCATTGATAAGCTTGGTGAACCGTTGCTTCATTTCGTTGGGCGATACGAGCAGTTCCTTGAACTTTACGGGTGAGTAGGGTTTCTCTATGAAAGTAAAAACAGAGTTGACATCACGCACCACGTTGCGGGCTGCTGTCATCAGCATATAGTCGGTATAGAGCCGGGCATTGCCCTCGTGGAAGTTTCCTGTGCTGATGCAGGCTATGTCATTGCCGCTCTTCATGCCAATGTGGGTTATCTTTGAGTGTACCTTCAGCCCTTCCACACCGAATATCACATGGATACCGGCATCCTGCATTTTCTTCGACCAACCAATGTTGGAAGCCTCGTCAAAGCGGGCCAGCAGCTCGATAACTACCGTTACCTTCTTCCCGTTGCGGGCGGCACATATCAGTGCCTTCACCACCTTCGAGTCCTTGGCAAGACGGTAGAGGGTGGTCTTGATGCTCTTCACCTCCTTGTGGATGGCAGCTTCCTGAAGCACACGGATATAATAGTCGAAACTATGGTAAGGAACATGTATAAAACGGTCGCCCTGCTGGATAAGCTTCAGCAGGCTCTGCCCTGTCTCCAGTTCGGGCCTGACAAGAGGTTCCCAGCGCGGATACTTCAAGTCCGTACGGCCGCAATCGGGGAAAGACATCATGTCCTTGTGGTTATGGTAACGGCCACCGCCCAACACGGTATCAAGCTTGTCCAGATTAAGCTTCTCCATCACCCGTTTCAGCAGGTCTTTGGGCATGCCGGCATCGTATATCACACGCAAGGCATCGCCCTTGCGGCGGCTCTTCACACCCTTGGATATCTTCTGAAGCATACCGTTGCGCAGGTCGTTGTCTATCTCCATCTCCGCATCCTTGGTAAACTTGAATGCGTATGCCTCGAAATGCGTAAAGTCCATGCCCAGGAATATCATGGGCAGGCAGAAACGAACTACATCATCCAGATACATCAGATAGCTTTTACCCTCCTTGTCGGGCAGGCGGACAAAACGTCCGCAGTTGGCCACCGGAAGCTCAATAAGCGCATAGCTGAAGCTGCGCTTGCCGTCGGGTTGCATCTTTACGGCCAGATAGATGTCCTCGTCAGTTTCGTCGGTCAGTTGCTTCACGGCCGACAGCCATACGGGGCTGATAAAACCGCTGAGCTTCTGCCGATAGTAGCTCCTGACAAACTGTTGTTGCTCCTCGTCCAGCTCATTCTCCTTCAGCAGGAAAATGTTTTCGTGTCGCAACTGCGCCGTCAGGTCTTTGATAGCTGCTTCATACTCCTTGGCATATTTATTATTCAGCTTATTAATCTGCTTGATGAGCGTCTTGGCACGTTCGCTCTCCTCATGCAGGCTTTTCTCTCCACACTCGGCTATACGGCTCAAGGTAGCCATCCTGACACGAAAGAATTCATCCAGGTTATTAGAATAAATACCCAAAAATGTGAGACGCTCCAACAGGGGCACCTGAGGCTTACGCGCTTCTTGCAGAATACGTCGATTGAAGTACATCCAGCTTAAGTCACGTTCCACGTAAGCATGGGAAAGAGCTTTCTTGGTAATCATTTCTATCTTTCTATTTTTTAGAGCAAAAGTATGCAACAAGCATTACAAAAATGTGACAGAGACATGACGATATTACTATTCGCACGGTAGCAAAAGCAAACCGTACAACTGCAAAAAAGAACTTCCTGCATGCCGGCCAACCGTCGACATGCAGGAAGCCTGTTAGAGCATGCCATGCAAAGTTATGTGTGGTCAGACAAATTCCTCGACCATATACATGTCGCTCACATAGTCATCAATCAGCATCTCCAGATTGTAGCAAGCTTCATCGGGTGTTTCGCCATAAGCACTGCACAACATATCATTCTTAAAGTAAGCATAAAAACCGCCATCGGCAGCTGCTACCACTGTATAGTCTCTTCCGTTCTGTTCCATTGTCATAATCTCCTTTTCATTAATTATTAGTCAGGTTTGTTTTTTCTTGCATTGCAAAGATGCACCGACCATGTTTCAGATACATGTAGAGAAGGTTACAAATATGCTAAGCATTCAAGATAAAAGAAGGCACGATTCTTTCATGGAGAGCAAAGTTTCAAATTAGTTTCAAGGCATGAAACCATTAGTTTCAGCGTATGAAACCGTTAGTTTCAACGGATGAAACCATCAGTTTCAAGGCATGAAACTAAAATGTACTGACGAAGTTGTTTGACGAAACATGCCTGCCTGTTTGTTTTTTCAACCTGATGGCTAATGACCGGATACTATACTTCAAAATGAAAAGAGCTCCGGAAAAAGAGTTTCTTTGCAAAATGAAGCATGTTGCATCAAGGACTAAACGTGCATGACATACGAAACGGGCAGTCCGAACAATATAGCTATGACACCTTAGGCAGCGTGAAATATACTACAAAGCCACCACCAGACAAGACTTCGGCATTGATGCGGCAGCCGCGATGGCCCACAGCAGCATCGTGGTCGCGAATAATTTGTTTGCAGATGAGATATACCGTACCCGACAGTCTTTCTGCCCCCGTCATGCGTCCCAAGCTGGGATAAAACAACTGGTTGAGCTCTTCCTGCGACTTGTTGCGACGAGGGTCTATGAAACTGAATTGAAGAAAGCCGCCGGCATCCGTTACCTCAAACCTGAGTTCACCCGGCAGTGGTACCGTCAAAGCCTCGTCAATAAGCTGCTCCACCAAGAAGCGCAACAAAGTGCTATCCCCCACCACACTGCCTGACAACGGTGAGACAACAAGGGTTATACCCGATACGGCTGTCCGCGATGCTTTCTTGAAATAGCGCAAAGCTGCATCGGTCAGGTCGTTGGTTGCAACAGCTGCCCGACGGAAAGTGACCTCATCAAGCTGCCGGGTAGCACAACTACTCAACAAAGTAAATATACCTTTGTAATATTCTATCAGCTCTCGTATGGCATCCACCGTTTCAGCCTCGGCTGGCCAGTCGTGCTGTCCGTTTCTGAGTCGAGCCACCAACTGTTTGATACGGTTGGGATAATACACGGTTTCGTGCTTGATGGTCGACAGGCAGTTGTCGAGTACCAGGTTCTGCACATGCAGCAAGTTATCCTCGCGCGAGGCACGACGTGCCTCGTCTTGCGCCAACTCTATGTCGCGGTATTTCTCCGACAACCTCAGCACTGCATTGAATACCACAATAGCCATGTAGCGTGCCACCAGCTGCAACAAGAGGCGGTCATAATCCCGCCCCGACTGTTCCCCTCTATGCAGACACAGCGCACCAATGCAGGTCGATGTACCTGCGGCCTCTACCACTAACGGCAAGGCCAAGAATCGGTCTTGCTCCTGCACCAGCTGCCGTTCATAGCAGCGACGCGCCAGCTCTTCCCAACCATTATCACTGTTGTCTCTGTACGAACCGGCCGTGTACAACCTGTATGGCAAAGCCTCGCCATGCAACATAAGACACAGCCCGTCAATATCCATCAGCTCGTTGACAGCATCCAACGCATGGTCTGCAATCCGCTGCGGCATCTCCTCAAGTCTGTCCATCACAGACTGCGGAGCCTCTCCATCGGTAGACAATAACGACGCCTCATAAACCTGCTTGTTGATTTCAAGCACCTGCTCCAAGTTCCAGCGATTGACCAACCGTTTACGGAAATACAGCACATAGTACCCCACCACCAGTGCCACCAGCAGCAAAGCCGCCAACAACAAAGCAACTGTTTTGTTATTGGTAGAACGCTCCAGCACACGGCAGAAATCCTCCAAGGTTTGGTCTTCACTCAGCAACTTATACATCGTAGTATAGGCTGCATTGTTATACGAATAGGCATCCCACTGTCTCAAGGCCAGGAAAGCTACGGCTGCTTCGTTGCGTATGTCGAGAATGGCATGGTAGTCGGTATCAAACTGCTGGTTCCACCAGCCCACTTCAGCCGGTTCGCCCTGCCCGGTCATCGACAGGCACTCCCCATCCACAGGAGAATAGCAGCGGTAATGTTCGTTCAGGTAGTACATCGCCGAGTCTATGCAGACAAGAGCTTGCTGATAATCACGGTCTACGTTGCAGAAATAGGCTTCATTGGCAAAGTCGTTGGCACGATTCAGCAGTTCTTCATATTCCATAATAGCCAACGAATCAGCCTCCGAGAAAGTCAATGTATCCATCTCCGACGCTCTCCCAGGCATTTCCCTGTCCTCCGTACAACCAATGCCTGCAAACATGGTCAACATGCCTATCAGCACAACCAATGTTTTGGTCACCCCGATAGGCAGACGGAAGTAGAAGCGACTACCCTTACCTAAAGTACTTTCCACCCCAAACTTGCACACACTGAACAGAGTATTCGTTTTCCTGTACTTGTCAATGATACCCTTGCAGTTCATCAGTCCAAAACCGCTGCCCTTCGCTTTTTGCAGCTCGGTGGCATCTGTCGCATCGGCCATACCAATAGCCTTGGGGTCGTACACCTTCTGTTCGGTAATCAGCTCCACATCCTGCGGCGACAACCCGCGACCGTTGTCCTCTACCGAAATCTCCACATAGCCGTCGCCAGCCTGGGCATAAACCTTCACCCAGCCGCCGGCCGGCGTGTACTTGCGGGCATTCTCGGCCAGGGTATTGAGCATGAACATGGTCAGTGCCTTATCCGCCTTCAGGCACAAGCCACTGGAAGGAACAACGTCCAGACGCAGCTGCTTCATTTCGAAGCTTCTCGTGCCCTTGCGCAGTAAATCGAAGAGCTCATCCAAAGCAAAGTTCTCGATATTCAGACTCAGTATGCCCTGCCTCATTTTTATCCAAAGGGCAAGTATCTCGTTGTATTCGTTGATGGTTGTCACCAGCTCATCCATATATTCGTAGCGCTGTCGCCTCTCTTCCTCACCTGCCTTTGCCTCGCGACGGAGTAGTTTGTTCACCTCATTGATGATGCGGTCAATATAGGGCTGAATGCCGTTGACGATAGCCAGACAGGCCTTTTTCTCTACATTGCGACGCTTGTTTGTTTCTATGTGCTGCTCGTAGATGTAGCGTTGTTTCTCCAACCGACGTCGCTCGTCGCCCAACGAAATGGCTGTCCTTCCATTGTCCAAAGCCCACTCCACGTAGGGGTTGATAACTTCCAGCATGGCACGTTCGTCTTTGTGCAGAGCTGCAGAGGGAAGAACGAGGCTGCGCCCTTCGATGCAGAAGTCGGATGTTCCGAAAAGCTTCTCCACATCGCCTGCCACGGCACTGCACATAGCCCTGCGAATCTCATCCTCGTCCTGTGCCTCGGCAGGTATGGAGGAGGTCAGCTTCTGGCAAATGTCAAGCAGGAGCCTGAGCCGCCGCAAATGGAGCACCGACCGCTTGCGCGAACGGCGGTTGAACAGCCAGAAGAACAACACCACAGCCACTGCCCCCATAACTACCAGCCAGAGCAACGCATTGAGCTGCATCTCGCCTTTCTCCAGCGCCAGAAAGCGGCTTTCCAACTCCTTGTCCTGCCGGGTATCCTCCAGTATGTCCAAATAAATATTACGATTATAGTCGGACGGTTCCTTCTGTCCGATTCCTGCATACGAAACGCTTAACTGCTCCCTGATACGTGAAATCCACTCAGGCACCGTCTTCAGTTTCTGCTGCATCCAGCGTTGCTCTGTACTACCGTCTGGCTCCTGTGGTTTATAGGGACTCAACCAGTCCAGGCTATCGTGACAATCATAGTAGAGCCGATGATGTTCGTTGACACACTCCAATGCACTCCCCAAAGTATCGAGCGCCTCCCGATAATGCCCGTGGGCATTCAGATACTTGCCAATGGACACATAAGCCCCGGCTATCTGATACAAATCACCGTATTGCCTGAAGCACTGCAAAGCCTGCTGCCCCAGCCGCAAGGGAAGCAGCGAATCGGGTTCTACCCCCAATTGCCCCAGTGCATGCCCGCGACGCTCAACAAAGAAAGCATAATTGCCGGGAGCTGCCATCAGATTGGCCAACCCCTGCAGCCCGTTACCCTCGAAATAAAGATAACCTCTGCCACGGCCTCGCATCAACGTCTGATAGAGTTCGTCAAATTCACGAAGATGTTCCTGTTCGGGCGTGTCGGATCCACAGAGGCCGGCCGAACCTTTTATATAATGATAATACAATAACTGACTGGTATCATTGGCCAGCGCAGCATCGCCGGACAATTCGTTGACACAGGCCAGAGCCTCGGGTTGCTGTTGCAGATAATAGTAATAGACAGCCGAAACAATGTAGAACTCGCTGCGGGCATAGTCCAACCGCCTGCGTTCATGCCTGTCCACAAACAGATTGCCATCTTCGGCTATACGTTTCATACGCCGCAAAGCACTGTTCCGATAGTTGTAGTATTCCATGTTGAGTGCCGTACGCTGGTATATCTTCATCAAGCCGATGTCAGCAATCAGCAGTTCCAACTCATTCTTGGTCACCTCATACACTTCCAAGCAATAGCGCTCGGCCAGTTCGAAGTCCATGCGCATGAATGCACAGAATGCCAGATTATTATAGGCTTCAGCCTTGCCACTAGAATACAGCCCCACCGACTGCAATGCCCGACGGGCAACCACCTGCGAGGAGTCGAGATTACGATATCGCCACTCGTAGGACACCTGGTTCAACGAATCAACCAGACGCACCTCCCTGCCCGGTGCCGTACCCACGCACGACACCAGCCCCAGCAACGATACGCAAACAAGCGCCCAATTATATAATATGTATGCCAACTTTCTCATACGAAATCGCAGAAGCCACCAGCCGGTAGCCTGATGCAAAAATAACGACTCCCGGCAAAACTACCAACAAATCTCCCCCGAGGAACGACCCAACAGCGCGGAAAAACAGCGTTTCGCCTGCCGGCAAGTATTTTTATACAATAAGTATTGCTAAATGTAACGGGAATTTCATACCTTTGCACACATATTAACAAAGAGGTAACACCTATACTAAAATGAGCGAAAAAGCACCTTTTATGGTATTCTCCGGTACAAATTCGAGATACCTGGCAGAGAAAATCTGCGCAAGCCTTGGTTGCCCACTGGGAAAAATGAACATCACCCACTTTGCCGATGGTGAGTTTGCCGTTTCCTATGAGGAGTCTATCCGCGGCTCACATGTATTCTTAGTACAATCAACCTTTCCTAACTCTGACAACCTGATGGAACTGCTCCTCATGGTAGATGCTGCCAAGAGAGCTTCGGCCAAAAGCATTGTTGCCGTTATCCCCTACTTCGGATGGGCTCGTCAGGACAGAAAAGACAAACCACGTGTTTCTATTGGCGCCAAGTTGGTGGCAGACCTGCTGTCAGTAGCCGGCATTGACCGACTGATAACCATGGACCTCCACGCCGACCAGATTCAAGGATTCTTCGACATTCCGGTAGACCACCTCTATGCTTCGGCCGTATTCCTGCCCTACATTGAATCACTGAAACTGGAAAACCTGGTAATTGCAACTCCCGACGTAGGCGGTTCGAAGCGTGCCAGCACATTCTCAAAATACCTGGGTGTACCCCTGGTACTGTGCAACAAATCACGCGAAAAAGCCAATGAAGTGGCCAGCATGCAAATCATCGGTGACGTGAAGGATAAGAACGTCGTACTTGTAGACGACATCGTGGACACCGCCGGCACCATCACCAAGGCTGCCAACATCATGCTGGAAGCCGGAGCCAAATCGGTACGTGCCATTGCCAGCCACTGCGTAATGTCCGACCCAGCCTCTTTCCGTGTACAGGAATCGGGTCTGCAAGAAATGGTCTTCACCGACAGCATTCCCTACTCCAAGAAATGCGATAAGGTAAAACAGCTCAGCATTGCCGACATGTTTGCCGAAACCATCAGACGAGTAGTAAACAACGAATCTATCAGTTCACAATACCTTATCTAAAAAACTGATAAAGAAATAACCGCTCCACGGCTTGACAAAAAGCTGACGGAGTCATTGCAAAATACCAATGCGGGCAGTGGAAATTCTTTCCCCTGCCCGCGTTTCTTATATAGCTATTTTAAATATATTATACTCATATTCAATCATATAATCCATTTCTGTTTATAGTCTTGGTACAAGCATCATGAGTACACGCTTATGCTTCTCTCAAGACACAGGTGTGTTTTGAGAGAGCTGTGCCGAGGCCTTCCTCAACGTCCCGACATTATCTTGAATCCGACAAAGAATGTGCGAGGTTGGGTAGGTCCGTAGAAATAACCGGAGTCGCGATAAGCACCCTTGTCCAGGTCCTTTTGGAAGCTGTTGAGGATGTTCTGCACGCCCGTATTGAGCTGCAACTGGATGTGGTCGTGCAACACAAAGGTATAGTTCAGCTTCAGGTTCAGGTCAAAGAACTGCGGCGTATGCTCCATGCGGTCCTGAGTGATATTGACAAACGCACCCTCGGGGGCGTCTTCAGGAGCATAGTGAGGCACCACCATCCGACCGGTGTATGTACCCGATAAGGAGAAGTCGAAGTGCTTCAGCGGTGCGGAGGTAAAAGTAAAGTAACCGTAATAGTCAGGCGTGCGAGTCATGCGACGCGTCGTCTGCTCCACTCCATCTACTGTGGCCCAAGTTTCAGGTTCCTTATAGCGGCTGCGCTGCGCCGTGAATCCCAGTTGCAGCTGAGCCTCCTTGCCATGGGCAATGCGTGCATCGATGTTGGCACCATAGACACGGGCACCGCTTCCGTTGCGTCGCTCTTTGATAAGGTCGCCATTGCTGTCCTTGCCCATCTCTTCCAAGACAAAGACATGGCTCAGGTCGGTATAGAATCCTTCGAGCAGGATATTGGCCTGCCAATGGCCAAAGTGTGTGGTCCAGTCTACCGAACCGCTATAACTGTTCGACCGCTCTTCGCGCAAGTTGTCGGCCAGCTTTATCTGTACTCCTTCGCCGCCCACAGCCGTCACGTGCAAGTCTTCGTCGTAGGCCTGCGGGGCGCGGAAGCCGGTGGAGTATGTCAGGCGTGCCTGGAAATCGTCGGCAGGTTTATAGAGCAGGTTGACGCGAGGACTGAAGATGAGGTGGTTTATCAGGTTGTGCTTGTCCATACGTAAGCCTGCCAACAGAGTGAAAAGCTTCATCTTCCATTCATTCTGCACAAAGGCGCTGGCTATGCGCACATCCTGACGCATGTCGCGGTGATAGCCCAGCATGAGGTCGTGAAGCGAGTTTTCCTGATACTCCAACCCACCGGTGAACGTGGCCGGTGAGAAGAGACAGTTGTCCATATTGCCCACATACATCGCACCGCCTACCCAGGTCAGGTCTTTGGTCTTGCCATAAGCATCTGGGTTCATCTGCGCACCATAATAGCTGTTGCGGTCGGTATGTTGTATGGAGCCGTAGACAGAAAGTTTATGCTTGTATTCGCGCCAGTACTGGTCGTAACTGATGCCACCGCTGTTGATGACATGCTTGGTCTGCTCGGCAATATCGGCCTCATGAGGTTGCAGGTCAAATTTGTTTCCTCCACGTCTGAACTCATTGGTGGTGTGATATTCTATGTTGAGGCGGCTGAAGTGCGTAGGACGGTAGTAGGCACGAAGTCCGAAGGTATTCATATTCAGCTTACCCAACTCCGAAAAGCCGTCACCGTCGCGATCATAGGGATTGCGGTTGCGATAGCTCTCATACAAGGCTATGCCATAGGAATTGTCGGGGGCTACCAGCGATACGTTGCCACCCATATATTGCTCCCACGACTGCCCGTCCATGCACGACAGGGTGCTCTGTACCTGGAAAGAATTGCTCACAGGGTCTTTAGTGATTACGTTGATGGTGCCGCCTACGGCATTGGCTCCGAAAAGAGCCGAGCCACCACCACGAACTACCTCAACGCGTTCTATCATGTTCACCGGCAACTGTTCCAATCCATACACCCCGCTCAGTGCACTTACCACAGGACGACTGTTGATGAGTATCTGCGAATAAGGACCTTCCAATCCATTGATGCGCACTTGGGGGAAGCCGCAGTTCTGGCAGTTATTCTCCACACGCAGCCCCGACTGGAAATTCAGTGACTTGGCCAAGTCCGAGCTGTTGACTGTTTCAAACAGTTTGGCACTCATCACGTTCACCACTACGGGTGCTTCCTTGCGGCTCACCTCATTGCGGTTGGCCGATACTACGACCTCATCAGTAACAAAGCTTTCCTCCTCCAACTGGAAATGGAGCAATGCAGTGTAGTTGGCATGCACTATCACCTCCTTGGTCTGTGTCTTGTAGCCCACAGCCGAAACGCGCAGGGTATATTTTCCCTCGGGCAGGTTCTTAAAAGAGAACTGCCCTTCCTCATTCGACACGGTACCCATGCTATTTTCAATGATATATACGTTGGCATAGGCAATGTTCTCTTCCGAACCTTTCACAATCACGTGGCCGGAAATCGTATAACCTTCCTTAAATAGGATTAGAGGCTCCTGCCGACAACACACTGATAACAGTTGCCAGCAATAACAATAGTATATGTTTCATGTTTATCTTTTCTTGTCTATAAAAAATGAATGTAATACAATCTACCCAGATAGGACATGGCACGCACATCCAACAAGGTCAGGACAGGCAAATCCGAGCAAAGCGACAGAAACACGCCCTACTAATAGTCAATACCGATACATACAACCGGTAAGGATGCCTGTAACACGAAAATTAAATAGACAAGAAAGGAGGAGCACGAAGATAGACGGACTGTTGGTCGGCCAGCTGAGGAGCCATCACGCAGGAGTCCTCGTGAACCACTTCCAACAGTATGAAATAAGGATGAAGAACTGGAGTTCCGTCTACCTCCAGCGAATGAAACTGAGCCAAACGATCAATAACCACCAATTCGGTCTTGGAGTGTGAATGCTGGCTATTGAAAGGGTGTGAGTGGGTAATGAGTACCCCATTAACATAATGCACATGGGTAAAAGCCGTGATGCAGGCCTGATATGCAATGAAAAGCATAAGCAGCGCCAATGAAGCCACGATGTTTCTTACCTTATTCTTCATGTACCCAGAATTGATGGTCCGTTCTGTTAATGTCGCGCAAAGATAGGTATTTAAAGCATATCAAGCAATATTATGTTCAAAATTAGGTTGTTCCCAGGAAAGGGGCACTTGCCAAATATTCATCAATATAACATTTTTATTACCAGAAAATGCACTTTATTCATACAAAACCTTATATTTGCATGAAATTGGAACTCAAACCATAATATTAAAAGAAAGGATATAGTATGAAAATGATTAATTGGAAAATGGCTGCCACCGTCATGATTTGTGGCGCATTCTTGTTCAGTTCATGTATTGGCTCATTTGGCCTGCATAGCAAACTGGTCAACTGGAACCAAAATATCAGCTCAAAGTTTGTTAACGAACTTGTATTCCTGGCTTTCAACATCATCCCTGTTTATGGAGTATGTTATCTGGCAGATATTTTAGTTATCAACTCTATTGAATTCTGGAGCGGAAGCAATCCGATGGCAAGCATCGGTGACATCAAAACCGTAAAAGGCGAAAATGGCAATTACCTGGTAAAGACATTGGAAAACGGATATTCCATCACGAAGGAAGGTGACGAAAATGCAACCATGGACCTCATCTACGATAAAGACCTGAACACTTGGAATGTTGTAGCCAACGGTGTAAGCACCGAGTTACTGAAGATGAACAACGACGGTACTGCCCAAATGACATTACCCGATGGCGAACAGCTTACAGTTACACTCGACGAACAGGGTGTGGCAACTGCACGCCAGGCTACAATGATAAACAGCTATTATTATGCCGCACGTTGATGATGCAACATCAATAGAGTCATAAATAACACAAAAAGAGCAGAAGGCTATCGCACAGACAAACCTTCTGCTCTTCTTTTTATAGCGAAGATTCTATCAGTTAGAGCAGTTTAAAACGCATACGGAATATGCCGTCTTTATAATCGTAACTGATAATCTTGAAATTCCCTATCTCTGATGTATTGGCTACATGCTGCCCTATACACAAACATTCGTCATAGTCACCCACTTTCACCACACGGACTGTCTCTGAAGCATTGTCGGGCAAACGTTTCAGGTCAAACCTACCGACAGCCTCATCCTGCGTTATGAATTCCGTCGTTACTGCCAGATTCTGCCCGATAATGCTATTGACTGTATCCTCAATCTCCCTTATCTGTTCTTCCGACGGGCATTCAGGCAAAGCAAAATCAAGCTTGCTCTTCTTACGCTCAATATGAGCCGAAACTGCTCTGCCACAATGAAACAGATTCACCATTGTACGGTTAACGATATGTTCGCAAGTGTGCATCGGCGGATACTCCTGCTTATTGTGCTCATTTAACTGAGGTTGTTGCTCCATATCTTCATTGCATTTAGAAAACGACGAAATTCAAAATACTCAAAACTCAGAAGTGAAGTGGAACTTTATATGCTTGAAGTCCATTTGGGCCATTTGAAGCACATAGCCCGAGTCTGCCAAAAATACATCGCGCCCCTCACGGTCTTTAGCCATGTACTGGTACTTACGTTTCTTAAAGGCTTCCAACTCGGCAGCATCATCGCTCTCTATCCAACAAGCCTTATAGAGGCTCAGAGGTTCCCAGCGACACGATGCATTGTACTCGTTGAGCAAACGATACTGGATGACTTCAAACTGAAGCTGTCCTACCGTACCTATAATCTTGCGGCCATTAAACTGATTGACAAACAACTGTGCCACACCTTCGTCCATCAACTGGTCAATACCCTTGGCCAATTGCTTTTGCTTCATCGGGTCGGCATTCTCTATGTATTTGAACATCTCAGGCGAGAAGCTGGGCAAACCACGGAAATGAAGGTGCTCTCCTTCTGTCAGCGTATCACCAATCTTGAACGTGCCATTATCAGGCAAACCAATGATATCTCCTGCCCATGCCTCGTCTATTGTAGTCTTGCGCTGAGCCATAAACTGGGTAGGACTGGAGAAGCGAATCGTCTTATCATGGCGCACATGGTAGTAAGGAGCGTTACGAACGAACTTACCCGAACAAATCTTGCAGAAAGCCACACATGAACGGTGGTTAGGGTCAATATTGGCCGTAATCTTAAAGATGAAACCGGTAAACTTAGGCTCTTCCGGCTCCACATCTCTCTCAACGGCTTTAACCGGACGGGGACTCGGCGCAATTTCCACAAAGCAGTCCAACAACTCCTGCACACCGAAATTGTTCAATGCAGAACCAAAGAACACAGGTGCCAGTTCACCTTTCAGATAATCCTCAACCTGAAACTCAGGATAAACACCTTCTATCAGTTCCAATTCACTGCGCAGCTTTTCAGCCAGCTCCGCACCGATATGCTTATCCAGTTCCTCGGTATGGATGTCTACTTCCACCTTCTCGGTAACCACTTGTTTGCTCGGCTGAAAGAGGTTCAATTTCTCTTCATATATATTATATACGCCTTTAAAGCGAGGACCACTTTCTATGGGCCATGTCAACGGACGCACATGGATATGAAGTTCTTCCTCCAGCTCATCCATCAGGTCGAACGGGTCTTTCGCCTCACGGTCCATCTTATTGACAAATATGATAACGGGAGTATTGCGCATGCGACAAACTTCCATCAGCTTTCGCGTCTGTGTTTCCACACCTTTCGCACCATCCACTACAATGATAACGCTGTCTACTGCCGTCAACGTACGATAAGTATCTTCCGCGAAATCCTGGTGTCCGGGCGTGTCGAGGATATTGACTTTGTAATCGCGGTAATCAAATTCCATCACCGATGTCGTGACCGATATACCACGTTGCTTCTCAATATCCATCCAGTCGGATGTTGCCGTCTTTTTTATCTTGTTACTCTTCACAGCTCCTGCCACCTGTATCTGACCTCCAAAAAGCAACAGCTTCTCGGTCAGCGATGTCTTACCGGCATCAGGGTGCGCAATAATTGCAAATGTTCTTCTCCTTAAAATCTCTTGATTTGCCATACAATATTATTATTATGCCCACAACGAGCGCCTCATTCTTTATTTTTCAGTTTCCTTCAACAGCTGCACACAACGGGCCAGGCTGCTTTCCCAATGAGGTATTTCTATATCAAATGTCTTCTTAATTTTCGTTTTGTCCAGCACCGAATAATGCGGCCTTGGTGCTTTGGCCGGATATTCATCGGTATGAAGCGGACGAACCTTGCAGGTCGAGATACCAGCCATGCGATGAATGGCAAGCGTAAAGTCATACCACGAACAAACTCCTTCGTCACTGAAATGATAAACACCAGGCACAATGCCCTGCTCAATGGCCGCAAAAATAGCCTTGGCCAAGTCATTGGCATACGTAGGTGTACCTATCTGGTCAAAAACCACGCCCAGCGATTCACGCTCCTTGCCCAGCCGTATCATGGTCTTCACAAAATTGTTTCCATAAATGGAGTACAGCCATGCTGTACGGATAATCATGGCACGGCTACACAATTTCATAACAGCCTGCTCACCGGCCAGTTTCGTCGTGCCATAGACCGAGTTCGGACAAGGGGTTACCTCTTCCGTATATGGTACATAGGCAGTACCGTCAAAAACATAATCAGTGGATACCTGTATCAAAGCAGCTCCACACGACTCAGCCGCTGCTGCCAAATACCCCGGTGCAATGTGATTGAGCTTGTCACACAATTCTGAATTATCTTCAGCCTTGTCCACTGCCGTATAGGCCGCACAATTGACAATGATGTCAATCCGATTGTCTTTCACAAAAGCATGTACAGCCTGCTCGTCGCAGATATCAAGCTCCACTACATCCGTGAAAAAGTATTCATGCTGCTTATGTTCAGTAGAAAGAACCCGCATCTCGTTGCCAAGCTGTCCATTGGCACCGGTAACTAATATATTCATAATAGCCTAATATTGAAAATGAATTATAATCCAAACAAAATATACTATTTGACTCCAATGAAAAATTCTCTCACTACAAACTTATTATTGTCCCGTCGGACAGACACAAGAGCTCAATCATCCAGCTTCAGTTCCCCCTTACGCTCCTTGTCATAATAAGACGCCAGCAAAGAAATAAAACTGCTGATGGCTTCCATAGCCTTGGTCGTTTCAGAGGAGATTTCTTTCTTTTGCAGCTTCAAAAGCAACACACCATACAGAGCCTCAAAGCAAGTCTCCAGTTCAGGTTCATCCTTCTTACCGTTTTTCTGCCGCAGCTCGACGATAAAAGGCAAAGCCTTAAAATAAGCAGCATTATAGAACGGATAGCGCACAGAAGCCAACAAAGAAGCGTGCAAATCAGTCAGATTCAATATGACATTCTTATTTATCTGCAAATGTCCTTTTTCAACCACTCCTTCGGCACGCATCATCTCTATCAGATTACCGTACCACTCCTCCAGTGCCTTTCTTTCTTCCTGTGGATAATGAGCGATAAGCTGCTGTTTCAAAGTATCCAGATTACAACCATTGGCACGAATCAGGTCTTCTACCTGCCACATGTATATAAGATACTCGGCAATATTCTTTTCCTTTAACTGTTGCGCTATTTTCATTTTTCTCCTCCACTTAATATAAACCTGCATTAGCAGAAAAGGAACCCACTAATACAAGGACTGCCCCATCAGTGTATATACCACTCCCAGTATAGAAACCAAAATGACAATACCACCAATCACGCGGTTCAAAATCCAGATACCCCGCAAATTAAACTGCTTGCGCACCTTATTGACAAAGTAAGTGATGCCAAACCACCAGGAAAGGGCACCCGCTACGATTCCCATAAAACCAATCACGGCTTCACCCACTCCCCCGTTGCCTATAAATGTAAACCGGGCAAAGAGTCCCACAAAGAGGAAAATAATAAGAGGATTGGACAATGTAACCAGAAAAGCAGTCAGAAAATTATGGAGATAGGTACCTTTATTGGTCGAGGCCGGACGCAGGGAACGCACTGGATTACTGCGAAAAGTATAAATACCAAACAGCAACAAAAGGATACTTCCAAACAGTTGCAAATAGAAAATATTGGCATTGATATACTCAAACACGAAACTCATTCCATAGCCTGTAAGCAACGCATAAACAATGTCGCTCAAGGCAGCTCCGATACCTGTCACAAAACCATACCAACGCCCCTTATTCAGAGTCCGCTGGATACACAGCACCCCTACGGGTCCCAGTGGTGCCGAAACAATAACACCAATAATGAACCCCTTACACAATATCTCAAGTATGGTCTCCAACTGAATCATGGCTGCAAAGATAGTGCAAACCGAGAGAAGTACAAAGGGAAAATGAAGTTTTTGGGTTTACTTCAAAGGCACAACCTATCTTAACAAAAGCATAATGCTATTGGTAAAGTCAGACATTACTCATTTCCTGTCTACTATAACAGCCACCGTGGCATCTCCCGTCACATTTACAGCCGTACGCAGCATGTCGAGCGGACGATCTATCCCCAGTATTAGCGCCAATCCTTCAGCAGGGATACCCACTGACGTCAGCACCATGGTCAATACCACATAACTGCCTCCGGGTATGCCCGGCGTGCCTATGGAAGAAAGAATCGTCATCAGAACGATAATAAGCAATTGTGACAAGCTCAGCTCTATACCCAATACTTGCGCAATGAACAGGATAGATATAGCCTGATAGCACGAAGTACCATCCATATTGATAGTGACTCCTACGGGTAAAACAAATGAAGCCACCTCTTGCGACACTTTCAAATCCTTCTCAACCACCTCCATTGTGACAGGCAGTGTAGCTGCACTGCTACTGGTAGTAAAAGCGAACAGTTGAACAGGATACATCGCACGAATGAACTTCTTGATACTCATTTTCGTAAAGAGGCGAACCAGCAACGGATAAAATCCCAACAACAAAAAGAACATACCTGCCGCCACCACCAAAGCATAAACGCTCAATGCGCCAAAGATACTCATGTCTCCCCCGGCATCCGTCACCAATCCGGCCATCAAAGCCGCCACACCCCAAGGTGCGAACTTGACAATATAGTCTACCATACGCAAGATAATGTCATTCAATCCATCGAACAGCGCAATGACCGGTGTTATCCTGTCCTTAGGAAGAGTCAACGCAGCAATGCCAAAGAATACGGCAAAGAATATGACCTGCAACATTTTGGAATTATCAGCAGCAGCTCCGACAATATTATTCGGCACAATATCATTCAAGAAATAAAGTGGTCCCCTATCCTGCTCTTGCTTTGAAATCTGTTTTTTCTCTTCAACTACCGACAGATAATTCTCCTGTATGTGTGCCACCCGACTATGATTGACCAATTTACCAGGCTGCACAATCAGCCCCAGGAACAAACCCAGCAGCACCGCCACGCATGTAGTAGCCAAATAAATAGCAATGGTCTTACCACCGATACGTGAGAATTTACTGATGTCCTTCAACCCCATCACCCCTTTAATGAGCGAAATAAACACAAGCGGAATGGCAATCAGTTGCAACAAGCGCACAAAGACCTGCCCCCACGGACGTATCCAATGTTGTACGAACAACACGCCATCAACCTGCAAAGCTGCCATACCAATCAATACACCGGCAAGCATCCCCAGCAAGATTTGCACATAAAGCGGTAGAGAAACTATTTTTTTAATCCAGGACATATAAACAAACATCTATAATACTGCAAAAATAACATTTTATTTCTATCTAACTCATTACCATCCAGAGTTTCTCCAGACTCACGGCTTTTTCATTTAAAAGTCTGGTTTCAGATTGGTTTCAAGGCATGAAACCATTAGTTTCAGCGTATGAAACTGTTAGTTTCAACGGATGAAACCATCAGTTTCAAGCCATGAAACTAAAACGTTCATACGGAGTTGTCTAACGAAACATGCCTGCCTGTTTGTTTTTTCAACCTGATGGCTAATGACCGGATACCATAACGTTAAATGAAAGTGCCGTAACCTTGAAAGCAAGAGTCAAAAACTACATTTTCGCTTTGTACTTCACTCGGTTTGCACTATCTTTGCACGCAAAGACAAGATAGCTAAAAAGGAATCTGTAAACAGTAGCTATCAGAAAGTATGAAATAGTTAATTGTCAATATAGTAAACAGAGTACTATGATTCTTTTTTTCAAAACCCCGCAGAAAAGCGTGATTGCCGTTGAATGCGAGCACGCCATTTCTCAAGCAGACAGTGACAAGCTCTGCTGGCTTTTTGGAGAAGCCACCCCCGAAAGTGAAGAAAACCTGAAAGGACATTTTGTAGGCCCACGTCGCGAAATGATTACCCCGTGGAGTACCAATGCCGTGGAAATCACCCAAAACATGGGTCTTGAGGGCATATCTCGTATCGAAGAGTATTTCCCCGTAGCCAACGAAGAGGCAGAATACGACCCCATGTTGCAACGCATGTACAAAGGTCTTGACCAACAGGTATTCACCACCAACCGCAAACCCGAACCCATTGTACACATTGAAGACCTTGAGGCTTACAATGAGCAGGAAGGATTGGCCCTCTCAAAAGAAGAAATGGACTACTTGAAGAAGGTAGAAAAAGATTTAGGACGTCCGCTTACCGACTCTGAAGTATTTGGCTTTGCACAAATCAACTCCGAGCACTGCCGCCACAAAATCTTCGGTGGAACATTTATCATCGACGGTGTAGAGCAAGAGTCTTCACTCTTCCAGATGATTAAGAAGACCACGCAAGAAAATCCCAATAAAATCATATCGGCCTATAAAGACAATGTAGCCTTCGCCGAAGGCCCTGTCATCGAGCAATTTGCTCCGGCCGACCACTCGAAACCCGACTACTTCCAGGTGAAAGATATCAAGAGTGTTATCTCACTGAAAGCCGAAACCCACAACTTCCCTACTACGGTAGAACCGTTCAACGGTGCTTCAACAGGTACGGGTGGTGAAATCCGCGACCGTATGGGTGGCGGTAAAGGTTCTTGGCCCATTGCCGGTACAGCGGTTTACATGACCTCTTACCCCCGTACGGAAGAAGGACGCGAGTGGGAAGAAATACTGCCCGTTCGCAAATGGCTGTATCAGACACCTGAACAGATTCTTATCAAGGCTTCCAACGGTGCCAGCGACTTCGGAAACAAGTTCGGGCAACCGCTTATCTGCGGTTCGGTATTGACCTTCGAACACAAAGAGAAGGAAGAAGTCTACGGCTACGACAAAGTCATCATGCTGGCAGGTGGTGTGGGCTACGGCACACAACGCGACTGCCTGAAAGGCAAACCCGAAGCCGGCAACAAGGTTGTTGTAATGGGTGGTGACAACTACCGCATCGGCTTGGGTGGTGGTTCCGTATCATCGGTAGACACCGGACGATACAGCAGCGGTATCGAGCTGAACGCCGTACAGCGTGCCAATGCCGAAATGCAGAAACGTGCCTACAACGTGGTACGTGCCCTCTGCGAAGAAGAGACAAATCCTGTTGTTTCCATCCACGACCACGGTTCGGCCGGACACGTCAACTGTCTCTCTGAATTGGTAGAAGAATGCGGCGGACACATTGACATGAGCAAGCTGCCCATTGGCGACAAGACCCTTTCTGCCAAAGAAATCATTGCCAACGAGAGCCAGGAGCGCATGGGATTGCTTATCAAGGAAGAAGCCATTGAGCATGTGCGCAAGATTGCCGAGCGCGAACGTGCCCCAATGTATGTAGTAGGTGAAACTACCGGCGACCACCGCTTTGCCTTCGAGCAAGCCGACGGTGTCCGTCCGTTCGACCTGGCTGTCGACCAGATGTTCGGTTCTTCACCCAAGACCTACATGGTAGACAAGACTGTGGAACGTCACTACGAAATGCCTACTTATGAATTGCCCCAACTCCATGAATATCTGGCCAACGTTCTCCAGCTCGAGGCTGTTGCCTGCAAAGACTGGTTGACAAACAAGGTTGACCGTTCCGTTACAGGAAAGATTGCCCGTCAGCAGTGCGTAGGCGAATTGCAGCTGCCGTTGAGCGACTGCGGTGTAGTTGCCCTCGACTATCGCGGCGAAAAAGGTATCGCCACTTCGCTGGGACACGCTCCTCAAGCTGCATTGGCCAACCCGGCAGCCGGCTCGGTACTTTCTGTAAGCGAAGCACTGACCAACCTGGTATGGGCACCTCTGGCCGACGGACTGGACAGCGTATCACTCTCTGCCAACTGGATGTGGCCCTGCCGCTCACAGGAAGGCGAAGATGCACGTCTCTATACCGCAGTCAAAGCCTTGAGCGACTTCTGCTGCGCCCTGCAAATCAATGTACCTACCGGCAAAGACTCTCTGTCAATGACCCAGAAGTACCCCGACGGCAGCAAGGTCATCGCTCCGGGTACGGTCATCGTATCTGCCGGAGGTGAGGTAAGCGACGTCAAGAAAGTAGTTTCACCCGTATTGGTAAACGACCACAAGACAACACTCTACCACATCGACTTCAGCTTCGACACCCTGAAGCTGGGCGGTTCAGCCTTTGCACAGTCATTGGGCAAAGTTGGCGACGATGTACCGACCGTACAAAATCCCGAATACTTCCGCGATGCCTTCCTGGCAGTACAGGAACTTGTTAACAAGGGTCTCATCCTGGCCGGACATGATATTTCAGCCGGTGGTCTCATCACTACCTTGCTCGAAATGTGCTTCTCCAACGTTGAAGGCGGTATGGAAATCAGCCTCGACAAGATTAAGGAAGAAGATCTCATCAAGATATTGTTTGCCGAAAACCCGGGTATCGTTATCCAGGTAGCCGACAAGCACAAAGATGAAGTGAAGAAGATTCTCGAAGACGCAGGTGTAGGCTTCGTGAAGATTGGTAAGCCGACCGATGAACGTCATATCCTCGTTGAGAAAGACGGTGCAACCTACCAGTTTGGCATAGACTATATGCGCGACGTATGGTATTCTACCTCTTACCTGCTCGACCGCAAGCAATCCATGAACGGCTGCGCCAAGAAACGTTTCGAAAACTACAAGATGCAACCCATGGATCTGGCCTTCATGCCTGGCTTCACCGGCAAGTTGTCACAATACGGCATCAGCGCTGACCGCCGTACTCCTTCTGGGGTTCGTGCCGCCATCATCCGCGAAAAAGGAACGAACGGCGAACGCGAAATGGCATACTCGCTGTATCTGGCTGGCTTCGATGTGAAGGATGTGACCATGACAGACCTTGTAAGCGGACGTGAGACACTGGAAGACGTAAACATGATTGTCTTCTGCGGTGGCTTCTCCAACTCCGACGTACTTGGTTCAGCCAAGGGATGGGCTGGTGCATTCCTCTTCAACCCGAAAGCCAAGGAAGCACTCGATAAGTTCTATGCCCGTGAAGATACTCTTTCATTGGGTGTCTGCAACGGTTGCCAGCTGATGATGGAGCTGAACCTCATCAATCCTACTGACGAAAAGCGCGGACGCATGCTGCACAACGACTCGCACAAGTTCGAAAGCCGCTTCTTGGGTGTTACTATCCCCACCAACCGCAGTGTGATGTTCGGCTCGCTCAGTGGCAGCAAGCTGGGTATCTGGGTGGCTCACGGCGAAGGAAAGTTCTCTTTGCCTTACGACGAGGACCACTACAACATCGTAGCCAAATACACTTACGATGAATATCCTGGCAACCCCAACGGTTCTGACTATTCTGTAGCCGGTATCGCCAGCCCCGACGGCCGTCATCTGGCCATCATGCCTCACCTTGAACGTGCCATCTTCCCCTGGCAAAATGCCTACTATCCTGCCGACCGCCTGCACAACGATCAGGTAACGCCATGGATAGAAGCTTTTGTCAACGCACGCAAGTGGGTAGAAGAAAAGACCAAGAAATAAAAGGTTATACTTTCAGAAGAGAGGAGGGCTGCATAGTCCTCCTTTCTTTTTTTCATAAGGTGTTTGCCCACACAAATACAGCTTCAACACAATACTACCTTCCCCACTCTCCTTCGCTTTGACGCCCCATGCACCTTGTGCAACAATTTCCCTTATAGAAGAATCTGTGAACAATATCCAACCTCACCATCATCTGGCGCACGATTATTTTGTTGCAAAGTCTCGCAATCAAGTCAACATTCAGTCCACATTACAATAACAAAAAACAATATTTATACCCTAAAACGAGAATTTTAATCGAAAAGTTTTTGTAATATCCCAGTAAACTGTATATTTGTGTACAATTTTGGCGTAGTGATGACAGACGAAGATAAGAAGCTATTAAGCACCTTTGAAGCCAGACTGAGGCATTTGATTTATCTGCACGATGAATTGAAACGCGAAAACGCTGAGCTCAAACAACTTCTCAAAGCCAAAGAGGAGGAATGTGCAAAGGCGCATACCGACTATCAGGAGCTTGAACGGAACTATGCGAACCTAAAAAATGCTACGACAATCAGCCTTAACGGCAGTGACGTAAAAGAGACGAAACTGCGATTGTCCCAATTAGTGCGTGAAGTCGATAAATGCATCGCTTTGTTGAATGAATAAAGACCGGATGTATGAACGATAAGATAAAGATAAACCTGCAAATGGCAGGCATCACCTACCCCATCACTATCCTCCGCGAGGACGAAGAAATGGTGAGGGCTGCCGCCAAACAGGTAGATATCCGCCTCAATGCCTATAAGGAACACTATAAAAACGTCCCGACAGAGAGGCTCATGGCCATGGTGGCCTACCAGTTTGCATTGGAAAGCCTTCAGTGGAAACAACGTAACGACACCCGGCCCTATATAAACAAAATAGAGGAATTGACTGGAGTACTGGAAGACTACTTCAAGCAGCAATCATAAAGAAACGCTACGAGAGTACCTTTACAGAGAAACACACAGCAGAAAGATAAGAAATCGCGCACTGTTGAAAAGCTTAACGTCCCGTCGGCGAGAAGCTTTTGGCAGTGCTTTTTATTTATATATTTATTAAAAAACAAATTAAGATGACAGTAGTTACAATAGTAGTATCCGTTGCCTGCCTTATAGTTGGAGGAGTAGCTGCCTATCTGTTCTTCAGATACGGGCTCAAATCCAAGTACGAAGCCATCCTGAAGGAGGCAGAGGCCGAGGCAGAAGTAATCAAGAAAAACAAGTTGCTGGAAGTAAAAGAAAAGTTCCTGAACAAAAAGGCTGACCTGGAAAAGGAAGTGGCTGCCAGAAACCAGAAGATTCAGCAGGCAGAAAACAAGCTGAAACAACGCGAAATGGTACTGAACCAACGCCAGGACGAACTGCAGCGCAAGAAACAAGAAGCTGAAGCCATCAAGGAAAACCTGGAGGCGCAGCTGGATATCATTGATAAGAAGAAAGAAGAACTGGACAGACTGCAACAGCAGGAAATCGTAAAACTGGAAGCCATCTCAGGACTCTCGGCCGAAGAAGCCAAGGAACGCATGGTAGAATCGCTGAAAGAAGAGGCCAAGACACAGGCACAGTCTTACATCAACGACATCATGGACGATGCCAAGATGACTGCCAACAAAGAGGCCAAACGCATCGTCATCCAGACCATACAGCGTGTAGCCACCGAAACTGCCATTGAAAACTCTGTCACCGTATTCCATATTGAGTCAGACGAAATCAAGGGCCGCATCATCGGACGCGAAGGCCGCAACATACGTGCCCTGGAGGCTGCCACTGGTGTTGAAATCGTGGTTGACGATACCCCCGAAGCCATCGTACTCTCAGCCTTCGACCCCGTTCGCCGCGAAATTGCCCGTCTGGCCCTGCACCAACTGGTAACCGACGGACGTATCCATCCGGCCCGTATCGAAGAAGTCGTTGCCAAGGTGCGCAAACAGGTAGAAGAAGAAATTATCGAGACCGGTAAGCGTACTACCATCGACCTGGGTATCCACGGTCTGCATCCCGAACTGATTCGTATCATCGGTAAGATGAAATACCGTTCTTCCTACGGCCAGAACCTCTTGCAGCATGCCCGCGAGACAGCCAACCTCTGTGCCGTCATGGCATCGGAACTGGGACTGAACCCCAAGAAAGCCAAACGTGCCGGTCTGTTGCACGATATAGGCAAGGTGCCCGACGAAGAACCCGAGTTGCCACACGCACTCTACGGTATGAAGCTGGCCGAGAAGTTCAAGGAGAAACCCGATATCTGCAACGCCATCGGCGCCCACCACGACGAAGTGGAAATGACCAGCCTGCTGGCTCCCATCGTTCAGGTGTGCGATGCCATTTCTGGTGCACGTCCCGGCGCACGCCGCGAAATCGTGGAAGCTTACATCAAACGACTCAACGACCTTGAACAACTGGCCATGTCCTATCCGGGCGTAACCAAGACATACGCCATCCAGGCCGGACGCGAGCTGCGCGTCATTGTCGGTGCCGACAAGATTGACGACAAGCAGACCGAAAGCCTGTCGGGTGAAATAGCCAAGAAGATTCAGGACGAAATGACTTACCCGGGACAGGTGAAGATTACTGTTATCCGCGAAACACGTGCAGTAAGCTACGCCAAATAACAAGAAATGTACCTGACCCAATAGATTATACAAGAGAACAAAGGACGGAGTTATTTCGTCCTTTGTTCGTTTTTTATTACGAGTATTCCCCATGAAAAAGTATTGTTTTGAAATCTGCGCCAACAGTGTGGAGAGCTGTGTGGCTGCACAAGCCGGAGGGGCAGACCGTGTGGAGCTCTGTGCCGGCATTCCCGAAGGAGGAACCACGCCATCCTGCGGCGACATAGCCACGGCCCGCGAGTTGCTGACAACTACCCGCCTGCATGTCATCATCCGTCCACGTGGCGGTGACTTCCTCTACTCTCCCATCGAACAACGCATCATGCTGAAAGACATTGAAACAGCCCGGAACCTGGGAGCCGACGGTGTCGTATTCGGCTGCCTAACGCCCGAAGGCGACATAGACCTCCCCCTGATGGAACAACTGATGAAGGCCGCACAGGGCATGTCCGTCACCTTCCACCGTGCCTTCGACGTATGCCGCGACCCACACAAGGCGTTGGAAGATATCATCGCCCTGGGTTGCCACCGCATCCTCACCTCCGGCCAGCAACCTACTGCCGAGGCCGGCATCACCCTGCTCCGCGAACTGCAACAGCAGGCACAGGGACGCATCACCCTGCTGGCCGGATGTGGCGTGAACGAAGGCAACATTGCCCGCATAGCCTCGCAGACGGGCATTAGCGAGTTCCACTTCTCGGCCAGGGAACAGGTAGAAAGCCTGATGCGTTTCCGCAACCCGCAGGTGTCCATGGGTGGTACGGTCTGCATCGAAGAGTACAGCCGCCCCGTCACCACCACACGCCGCGTAAGGCAGACCATAAATGCCTTGCAACAAGAGAACCCAATCCATGAACAATAAAAAAACGACTTGTACAATCATGAAAAAAAGATATTCCCTACTGGCCGCCGCCCTGCTCTGTCTGAACCTGAGTGGCCTGGCCCAAATCAACCTCCGGTTTGTAGATGCTGCCGAAGCAGCACAACTGCTTGCCACCGAAGACGCCACCACCGACCAATGGAGCAAGTTCGACTATGAGGCACGCCTTGGCCGCTCGGGTGGTACCAAACAGGAACTGATAGACTTCATCAGCCAGCAGGCGCGCAACTGGAGCGAGAACGACAAGCAGATAATGCAGGCAGCAGCCGACGCCCTGAACCGCACCATCAACGAACAGCACCTGAACCTTCCTCTGCCTAAGGAAATAAAGATACTGAAAACTACCATGGCCGAAGAAGGAGGTGCCGGAGGCTATACGCGCAAAGACTACATTGTGATAGAAGAGAAAGTAGAAAAATTCAGCCCGGCCACGGCACAATACCTGCTGGCACACGAACTGTTCCACATCCTGACACGCAACAATCCCGACTTCCGCCAACGCATGTACACCCTGATAGGTTTCAGCATAGCCGACCGGGAGTTTGAACGCCCCGCCGACCTCCGCGACGTGCTCATCACCAACCCCGATGTCAACCGCTTCGACAGCTACGCCACCTTCACCATCGACGGCGAGAAGAAGACATGCGCCATGGTCATCTATTCGTCCAAGCCCTACGAAGGAGGCAGTTTCTTCAAATACCTCACCATCGGTCTGGTGCCCCTAAAGGACGGAAAGCCCGAGCAGAAAGACGGAAAGACACAGGTCTATCCCATATCGAGCGCCAGCGACTTCTTCGAACAGGTGGGCCGCAACACCAACTACATCATCAACCCTGAAGAAATCCTGGCCGAAAACTTTGCCGCTGTCATGCTGGACAAGCAGCAGGCCAAGACGCCGGAGCTCTACGAAAAGATAAGAGTGGAACTGAAGAAATAACCGCAGATTCGGCATAGATTCCCCTCCTGTCCCGCTTCACGAATTGTTTTTCCAGTCGGATTGTCCGACTAACCTGGTCGGGCTATCCGACTAATACTGGTCGGGCTGTCCGACTGACACTGGTCAAACTATCCGACTAACACTGGTCAAACTGTCCGACTGACATTCGCCTACTAAAAAAAGAACCGGCCATCGCTTCACCTGGAAGCCAGCCGGTTCTTTCCATATTATCCGTCAGGCAGATTCAGCACCTGCCTTCCTTCATATCATAATCCCTTGACTGTGCGCATCAACTGTTCGCCCAGACCGATGGTATAGCCTTGCGAAACAAAAACTACGCGATTAAACGTGTCGGCAATGATGAACACCGGCAACGAATCGCGGTGCTTCAGCTTCATGTTCTCCATTATCTGCCCACCTATGCCGTTGCTGTCTATGCCATATATCACCGTCGACGGCAAGCCCGGGAAGTCTTCGGGACGGAACTTGGCATACTTGTCGGCATCGGGGAAAAGTAAGACGAGTTTGCGTCCCCACTGCTCCAGCTCCTTGTTCAGCTTAGCAATGTCCTTCAAGGCATGGTTGGTAGGCTCCTGACCTACGCCCAATACACCGACAACAAAGTAACCACGTCCACAGGCTTTCAGCAGGCTGGTAGTCTCGGCTGCCACAGCCCCATCCGTCACAGGGGTGAAGAGCGACTCCGAGTTGAAACTGCCAATCACCTGTATCTGGTCCTTGCTCTCACGCATGTCCAAAGGTGTTGTCAGGGTCTTTCCGGCCTCCACATTGAAGGCGCTGACATGTACCAGCACGCCACCGCTCGCCAGACGCGTACCGCTGACCATGACGTAATAGCCTGCCGGCATCGGCAAGGGCCTGCGCAGCAACGTACCCCACGAGGCATCGTTCTCGTCATAAGTCTGCAAAGACAGCACGCCATCCTGACAACGCGACAAAGTGAAATGGCTGTAATATTTAGGGTCGTCAATGTACTTGGTAGGTTGGAAGGTAGCTGCAAGATTGCCTACGGGCGACACATCCTGCACCTTGCCGGCACTGAAGTCCACATCGTAGACTGATCCTCCGGTCTTGCTGCGCTCTCCAGCCTTCAGGTTGACTCTGTCCCAATAGCGCACACCACCGGTCACCGCATCTATCCAGGCCGGAATACCGCAACTGCGCGCCACGGCCACAAAGAAGATATCGCGCGAACGCTGGTCGGCCACACGTGCCTTCCACACTCCTTCCGGCGACATGGGTATGCGCTGCGAGTTCAACGTATCGTTCAGCACGATATTGTTCTTGCACCATTCTACCAGCTGCTTGGGCTGCTGACGATAAGCAGTAGCTGTCTCCTCGTCAATGACACGCTGGAAGAACGACTTGTATGAAGTCAGCTCTTCTGTAGCTACACGCGGGTTCAGCAGGTAGCGGGTTTGCAGGTCGGCGTTGAACACATTCGTTCCGGGCAGCTCTGCCGTATGTGCCAAGTGGTCTTCCAGCACCTCCAGCTTCACGTCGCGCAGGTCTTTCTCCGAGATGGCGGTCAGCAGGTCAATGGCTTTCAGTTCCTTATGAACAATGTGGCGGTCGCCCTTCGGTTGCCCGGCACCTTCCTTCCTCAGCACGGACAGGAAGGTGGTCAGCGTAGCATGGTTGCCTCTTGAAGCCACCAGCAGGGCAGCTACCTTCTTTTTCATCGCAGCGGGTTGCAAGGTGGTGCCATAGCACTGGTCCACCCACGCCCGCGCCTTCTCGGGCGTCATCATCGTAGCGATATAGGCATTACGGATGGAATCTTCCTCAGCCATGCGGCGGTCGTTCTCCGCACGCTGTTCAGGCGTCACCTCCGGCAGATTGGCCGACTCCACGGGCGGCACAATATCCATATCCAGTTCAAACGTGTCGCCGTCCTGATGGTCAAGCGTCACCGTCAGCACATCCTGCTTGCCGAATGACAGTTTCTGGAAACCGAAACGTCCGTTTTTTGATGCCCATACCAGCATGTCACCCTTGCCGGCTGTCAGCGAGGCCACTCCCGCAGCGTCGCTCACCTTACGTGCCACGGTATAGAACTCAGCATAGTTGTAGAGCTTGAACTCCACCAGCGCACCGCTTACCGGCTTTCCAGCCTTGTCCACCACCGTCACCTTCGCCTTGGCCGTAGGTGCATAGTTATCTATCACATTGATTTCCGTATAGTTGGGAGTTACCGACATCACCTCTTCCGGTCCTTCGTAGCGGCCAAACACCTTGGTGTGCATCAGCATACCCCGGCTGGCAGGCGCATTAAACCAACCCAGGTTCAACACCGGCTCAGGCTCGCAGGCACCCAGGAAATACCACTTGCCATCGGCCCAGGCCTCTACCCAGGCATGGTTATCGTCGGTATGTGCCCAGCGGGGGGTGTAGACCTGACGTGCCGGAATGCCTACCGAACGCAGGGCAGCCACCAGGAAGGTCGACTCTTCGCCACAACGTCCGTAAGCCGTGCGCACGGTGGCCAGCGGCGAGCTGGTACGTGCATCGCTGGGTTGATAGACTGCCTTCTCATGGCACCAGTGGTTCACCTCCAGAATGGCATTGCGCATGGACAGGTGCTCCACACGCGGTTTCAGTTCCTCGTAGAATATTACGCGGGCACTGTCCAACGCCTCGTTATTGACCCGCACCGGCAGCACGAAATGGCGGAACAGTTCTTCCGACACCATGCGCCCCCAGGGCATCTCGTCGGCAGCACGGCGTGCCGCCTGCACATTCATCAAGTGAAAGCCGCCGGAATAGTCGGTAATGTCGGCCAACGGCATGTAGGCATAAAGAAACTCCAGCGCCTCACGCTCGTAAAGCGTCAGGTCCGTATCGAAAATGGCAAACAAGGTCCCCTTGGGCATCAGTTCCTGCTTATGCTGGAAGTCCTGCTCCACCTGCAAACGATAAGATTCATCACTAATGAAATGGGCATGATTGCTGCTACATGACACAAGCAACCCTAACAGCCAGCCCCAGCTGAGAAGAGAAATGAGGTATTTCATAATCTTTAGATTGTTGACGGACAAATTTACGATAAGTTTTCTATTCCACCAACCGCCGTTGCAACAGATTGCTCCCGCTTCTCCTACTTTCTGCAGGCAGATAAAAAAATCCCTCCTGTCCACCCTAAACGGCAGACAAGAGGGATATTGTATAAACTTCAAAACAGTTTTATCAGATGCCCAGCGACTGGCGTACAGCCTTCACCTTTTCTTCGGCTTCGGCACTGGCGCTTACATAGCACTTCGGACAACCCATTTCGCCTTTCACCTCGATGTAGAACTTAATCTTGGGTTCCGTACCCGACGGACGTACAGAAATCTTCGTACCGTCTTGCGTAAAGTACTGGAGTACGTTGGACGTTTCGGGCATGTCAATGTCGCTCACATTGCCTTCACCGTCAGTAGCCTTCAGCGACTTGTAGTCCTTGGTCAGAATAACCTTCGAACCGCCGATTTCCTTCGGAGGATTGGCACGGAAGTTCTCCATCATGGCCTTAATCTCATCGGCACCACTCTTACCGGGTTTCACCACATTGACAGTTGTTTCCTTTGAGAATCCATATTCCACATAAATCTCCATCAATACGTCATAAAGCGTCTTGCCTTGGTCTTTCGCCCAAGCGCAGATTTCAGCCAGGAGGGCGCAAGCCGATACGGCATCCTTGTCACGTACGAAGTCTTCGGCCAAGAAGCCGTAGCTCTCTTCGCCACCGCCAATGTATTGCTTGATGCCTTCGTTCAGACGAATCTGGCGGGCAATCCACTTGAAGCCGGTGTAGCAGTCGTACATCTCAATGTGGTTCTTATCGGCCACAGCCTTGATAAGCTCAGTCGTCACGATGGTCTTCACAATAAACTCATTGCCCTTCATCTTGTTCATGGCAATGCGGTTCTTGATGATGTAGTAAAGGAAGATAAGGCAAGTCTGGTTACCGTTGATGAGTACCCATTCGCCCTTGTCGTTCTTGCAAGCCATGCCCACACGGTCAGCATCGGGGTCGCTGGCCATCACAATGTCGGCGTCAATGCTCTTGGCCAATGCGATAGCCATAGACAGCGCCTCTGCATTTTCAGGATTGGGCGAAACAACCGTCGGGAAGTCACCGCTCTTCACCATCTGTTCGGGCACGCAATGCACATTCTCAAAGCCCCACTGCTTCAGGGCACGCGGAATAAGCATCATACCTGTACCGTGAATAGGCGTATAGACAATGCTGAGGTCTTTCTGGCGTTTGATAACTTCCGGGTCAATGGATATGCTGTGTACCTTGTCCAGGTAAATGCTGTCCACATCCTCACCGATAATCTGAATCAAATCCTTGTTGCCCTGGAACTTGATGTCGGCAGCCGAAGCGATTTTGTTCACTTCGTCAATGATGCCCTTGTCGTGCGGAGCCAATACCTGCGCACCGTCATCCCAATAAGCCTTATAGCCGTTGTACTCCTTCGGGTTATGGCTGGCAGTCAGGATAATACCGCTCTGGCAACCCAGGTGGCGGATAGCAAACGACATTTCGGGCGTAGGACGCATATCTTCAAAAAGATATACCTTGATGCCGTTGGCAGAGAAAATGTCGGCAGAGATTTCGGCAAACTTGCGGCTATTGTTGCGGCAGTCATGACCTACAACAACCGAAATCTGACCTTTACCGGCAAAGCACTTGTTCAGATAGTTGGACAAGCCCTGTGTAGCAGCTCCCACGGTATAGATGTTCATACGGTTGCTGCCCGCACCCATGATGCCACGCAAACCACCCGTACCAAATTCCAAGTCCTTGTAGAAGCATTCTATCAGTTCTGTCTTATCCTCGTTCTCTAACATGCGTTTCACCTCAGCCTGAGTTTCGGCATCATAAGCCGGGGTAAGCCATTTTTTGGCCTTCTCAGTCACCTGTTTGATTAATTCCTCATTTTCCATAAGACTATTTATATTAAAAGGTTAATTATTGAAGTCGTTATAATGAAAGATTCATACTATCAAATTAAGATTAAACCGTCCACAAAGGTAACGATATTAAACGAACCACCAAATTATTCAGGCATTTTATAACGGTCGCCAGTCTGCTTCACATATTCTTCAAGGAACTCCTTGGGATAACCCGGACGGAGAACACCTGCCGGCTGGCCAATGGCGTTTCGTTCAAATTTACCATCCTTTACGCGCTTCACCACACCATCGTTGTATTTTACAATCAGGAACTCGCCCAAGCGCTTCCAGGCATCCACCGTACTTTGTGCCATTTGGTTCGTATAGCTGGTCAGGAATGCCTTGGCCTGTGCCTGGTCCTTCTCATGAAGTTTCAGTGCCGCACTTTCTATGCCGGCCTGTGCCTGTGCAAACATGGTCTCCAGCTCATTCTGCACACTGCGCACATCGTCTATCATCAGGTCGTAGCGCGGATAAACCATGTTGGCCACCCAGTTGAAAAGCCAGAAAGCCGAATTCCAAGAGAAAGTGATATAATCGGCACCATCCACGCGCGTATAGCTCACCGGCACTTTGTCCGTACAGCAATATACAGGAACAAACACCGTCATGTTGGCATCGTCAATTCCAAACCACAGTACGCCACCTACCGCATCAGGAAGGTCGGCACGCATCTGTGCCACAAATACGAAAGCCGACTGCTGGGTAGAGATGGGACGCTCGTTGAAATATTTCTGACCGTTCACTTCAAACTCCAGCGGCGACAAGCGGTAAGGAGTATGGTATGGGCCGGCACCGAAATCCTTGCTGATGTCAAGCGCTGTACCTTCATAGTGGTCGCGCATGGCATGCTGCACATCCTGCACCGATATGCGGCGGTTGGCTTTCACGTAGAGCGGCATGGGCTCGTCAGTCTTTCCCTCTATATAAGGCAGGTAGTCATTGCCATGGTCGGTAAACATATTGAAATAGCTCCATACACGTGCCTCGCAATAGCGGCGTGCGCCAAAGTCAAGGGGAGCATAAGCCTTCGAGAAGCTGAAATCGCGGTTCACTCCACTGAAGTAACCTTTCTCGCGTGCAAACGAAATGACATCGGACGAATAAATGCAATTGTCCTTATCATTGAGCGGGAACTGATGAATGCGGCTCTGGTTGGCATGTGCCGAGATGCAATCGTCAGGAATACGAACAGCCACCCACACGGCACCGCGCACACCCGGTCCCTTGCCAATCATTTCCATCACCCACACCTCGGTAGGGTCGGCTATGGTGAACGACTCACCACTGCTGTAGTAGCCGTATTCTTCTACCAGGTCGGTCATGACCTTGATGGCCTCGCGTGCCGTACGCGAACGTTGCAAAGCCAGGTATATCAGGCTGCCATAGTCAATGATACCGGTTGTATCCACCAGTTCAGGACGTCCGCCAAAAGTCGTTTCACCGATGGTAAGCTGAAACTCGTTCATGTTTCCTATGACGTTGTAGGTCTGGCGGGCCTGCTCTATCTGTCCCAAATACTTGCCGGTATCCCACTCGTAGATGTCAATCATCGTACCTTTCTTGTGCATACCTGCCGGATAGTGATACAATTCGCCAAACAGGCCATAAGAGTCGGCCGAATAAGACACGATGGTAGAACCGTCGGCAGAGGCATTCTTGCCCACGATGAGATTAGTACACGGCCAAGCCGATAGCAAAACGGCCCAAGCAAACACTGCAAAAAGAGTGATTCTTTTGAGATTCATGATAACATATAATTTAAAGGTTTCCTTTTTGTGCAAATATAACTTAATTATTCCAGCTGCGCAAGAGGCAGTTTCCTAGTGGTCAGCGGAAAATGAATGGAGAATGACAAAGGGGTAATGATGAATGGTTAATGGTTAATGATTAATGGTAAATAACTCTCCACTCCCAATTCTCAACTATCCACTCTCAACCCTCAACTCTCCACTCTCAACCCCAACTCTCAACCCCCAACCCTCAACTCTCCACTCTCAACCCTCAACTCTCCACTCCCAACTACCACACAAAATTATACCGCTCCGTCGTACGATTGCCACGCCCGTCGGTCACGGTAAACTCCAGCAGATGTGTTCCCCCTTTCTTTACATGACGAGGGTCAAGCTCACACACCAGCTGCCCGTTTACGGCATTGGGCTTGCCAAACAGGGCATACTTGCCGTCGATAGTTCCCCTATACGAGGCAATGCCGGTCTGCGTATCCCTGGCCTTCAGCACCAGCCGCCCTGTACGCCCCCATTGCTTGGGATTGACAGGAGTGATGACGGGCGCCACCGTATCGACCTCTACCGTATAAGTACCCAGCTCGCGGATGCGCACCTTCATGAACCCATTTTCATAACGGCCGCCCACATTGTATTTCCTGCCACGCGACGTAACTCCCGCCACATAGTATTTTGTCGTATCGGCCACAGGATGGCGACGGACCCCAATGCGCAGGGTGCAATAGTCGTGCAACGGAACAGCCTTGTCGTGCAGCTGATAGGTATAGGCCACGGCGGCACTATCGGTACGCACCTTGTAATGCAGACACACATCCTGATAGAGCATATCGCGCGGCACCACCAGCTCCAGCCCCGGCTCCTGCAAATAGTTGACACGGTCCCAGCGGAAGAAATACTTCTCGCGACACTCTCTGTCGGGTATGTCCATGCGCTTGCCCTGCACGGTGAAGCGCACACGCGATGTGTTGCCCAACGCATCGCTCAGCGTATATTCAAAACGGTAAGGACGCTCCTCGTCTATCGTCACCAAACCACGGTTGCCATTTGAGGCATGCAGCATGCGCAGGTGGTTGCCGGGGTCGATAAACGACTTCATGTATTGCCCATAGGTCCATGAATTGATATAGCGGTTTTCGTCATAGGCAAAGCGGTCCACCACGCTACGAAACACCTCCTTGCCATCTACCTTCAGCACCACCGTATGTACTCCGTAACGGTTGCGAACCCCATCCATATAGTCATAGGCCCGTATGCCTATGCCCACTACTCCCCAAGCGTGGGGAGCCTGCGATGGACTCAACGCATACTTGCGGGGCTCATCGTCTCCGTCCACCACGCCCTGACCCGGTTGCGGAAAGAGCATGATGCCCTCGGCACGCGGCGCCGTATGGTCGTCCACCCTGTTACGAAAGAACGGCAGGGGGTCTACGTATTCATCGGTAGCAGTCTCAAACACATCCAGATGCAGATGAGGGCCAAACGAATAGCCGGTATTCCCACTCAGGGCAATCACCTGCCCTGCCTTGACGGGATATTCATCGGGCTGTGCATCAATGGTCACTTCCCAGCTTTCGCGCTCATATTGCAGTGCCTCCACCCTGCGGGCTATGTCGCCCACAAATGCGCTCAGATGGCGGTTGATGGTAGTGTAGCCGTTGTTGTAAACCACATCGAGCACATAGCCCGACCCATGTGTCACGCGGATGCGCTTGATGTATCCGTCGGCCAATGCACGCACGGGCTTGCCAGTCACGCCCCCCGTCTTGAAGTCGAGTCCGCCATGAAAATGGTTGGCACGCAGTTCACCAAAGTTACCGCTAAACACAATAGGGAAATCAAAAGGAGGGATAAAGCCCTCGCCATAAGTAGCTGTAGATTCTTGCACATTTTGAGCTGTTGACGTCCACCAGGAACAAGCCAACAGACAGGCAGACAACAGGTAATATCGTATCATTATTATAGTGTGTTATTTTTTTAAGTTGACAAACATACAATATCAGAAAAAAACATCTGCCAGCCAACAGAAAGTTCACACTTCCGTTAGCCGGCAGAATATGGAAGAGTTGACGAATCAGAACGGCGGAACATCTGACACACTGCCTCCAAACGGGTCCATCGGCGGCAGGTCGGAAGGTGTCAGAGGCGGAGCAGGCACCTCGCGCCCTACGGGTGCGTTCATGCGCGAACCGAAGGTGGCTCCCCCATCCACATCGGGCAGGGGCACCATGTCGTCCTCGGGATTTTGGAAACGCGTGTACTGACCTATGAATCGCAACCTCACGTCGCCCACCGCACCATTACGGTGCTTGGCTATGATAATCTCGGCAATACCACGCAGGTCGGCTCCATCCGACGACGTATAGATTTTATAGTATTCGGGGCGATGTATGAAGCACACCATATCGGCATCCTGCTCAATGGCTCCCGACTCACGAAGGTCGCTCAACTGAGGCCGCTTGCCTTCCTCGCCCTCTCGGTTCTCCACACCACGGTTCAACTGTGACAAGGCTATGATAGGTATGTTCAGCTCCTTGGCCAATCCCTTCAACGAACGCGAAATGGTACTTACCTCTTCCTGACGGCTGCCGAAGGACATGCCACTGGCATTCATCAGCTGCAAGTAGTCGATGATGATGACCTTCACCCCATGCTCACGCACCAGACGGCGTGCCTTGGTGCGCAGCTCAAAGACTGACAATGACGGCGTGTCGTCCACATAAAGCGGCGCGTCAATCAGGTCGCGCAGCTTATAGTCCAGCTGCTGCCACTCATAGTCGGCCAGCTGACCGCTTTTAATCTTCTCGCTCGGAATCTCGCACACGTTGGATATCAAACGGTTCACCAACTGCACGTTGCTCATTTCGAGCGAGAACAAAGCTACCGGGTTGTGGTAGTTGACGGCAATGTTCTTGGCCATGGAAAGCACGAAGGCCGTCTTACCCATGGCAGGACGGGCGGCAATGATGATAAGGTCGGAGTTCTGCCAACCCGAGGTCATCTTGTCGAGCTTGGTAAATCCACTTTCCAGACCACTCAAACCATCGGTACGGGCAGCCGCCTTCTGAATAAGCTGGTAGGCCTCCTGAATGACAGGGTTGATTTGCGTGTAGTCCTTCTTCATGTTCTGCTGGGAAATCTCGAAGAGCTTTCCTTCAGCCTCCTGCATCAGGTCGTCCACGTCCAAGGTCTCGTCGAAGGCCTTGGTCTGAATATTGCTGGTGAAAGTGATGAGCTCGCGTGCCAAGGCTTTCTGCGCAATGATGCGGGCATGATATTCGATGTGTGCCGACGATGCCACCTTGCTGCTGAGCTGGGTGATGTAGAAAGGTCCTCCCACCTCTTCCAGCTCGCCCCGCTTCGACAGCTGCTCCTTCACCGTAAGGATATCCACAGGCTTCTGGTTGACAGCCAGGTCGGTGATTGCCGCATATATCAGCTGGTGACGATGCTCGTAAAATGATTCAGGACGCAATATCTCGCTCACCTGCGAATAGGCATCCTTCTCTATCATCAGCGCACCCAGCACTGCCTGCTCCAGCTCAGGAGCTTGCGGCTGGATACGTCCGTAGTCGGTTATCGGCTGAGGGGTCTTGCTCCTCGCCGTGCGTGTATTTCTTCTTTGTTCAGCCATCTTTTTTAATCGTATATTTTAGTTATCATCCCGAAAGGAGGAGCAAATATAAGGTTTTATTTGATGGCTATGCACATCACCTGGCAGAAGTTATACATATTTTATTAACTTTGCACCGCTATGCAGCCTGCCCCGCCAGACAAGGGCAAGGCCCTCCAAATGCCAAACCAAGAAAATTTCATTGACTATGATAACCTTTCCGAATGCTAAAATAAACCTGGGACTGAACATTACCGAAAAACGCCCCGACGGCTATCACAACCTGGAAACAGTCTTCTACCCCATTCCGCTGGAAGATGCGCTGGAAGTGACCGCCGGCCACCCTGAAGGCAACGCCAAATATACCCTCCACCAGGGAGGCATACCCATAGAAGGCGACCCCGACACCAACCTCGTTGTAAAAGCCTATCGCATGCTGGACGAGCGCTTCAACCTGCCGCCGGTCGACATCCACCTGTTCAAGCATATACCCTCGGGGGCTGGCTTGGGAGGAGGTTCGGCCGATGCCGCCTTCATGCTGAGAATGCTGAATGAGGAGTTCCGGCTGAAGCTCACCGACGACGAGCTCGAAGCATACGCCGCCCGCCTGGGTGCTGACTGCGCTGTCTTCATCCGCAATCGTGCCACCTACGCCGAAGGCATCGGAAACATCTTTTCACCCGTCAGCCTTTCGCTCAACAGCTATCGCCTGCTGGTAGTAAAGCCCGACATCTTCGTGTCTACCCGCAACGCCTTTGCACAAATCAGGCCGCACCGCCCCGAACATCCCGTTCGCGAAGTCATAGCACTCCCTGTAGAGCAATGGAAAGGACTGCTGACCAACGATTTTGAAGACAGTGTATTCCCTCAATTCCCAGCCATAGGAGCAATAAAAGAAGAGATGTACAGACAAGGTGCGCTCTATGCCTCGATGTCGGGTTCAGGCTCTTCCGTCTACGGTCTTTTCACACCCGAAACAAGCATCGACGAAAGCAAGTTTGAAGGCAATGTATTCAATTTGCTGCTGAAATAGGGTTATACAGGGGTGAGTGATTAGTGGTGAGTAGAGAGTGAAAATTCAATCCGTGTCATCCGCGCAATCCGCGTCTAAAAAATCATTAACCACTAACCATTTACCGTTAACCACTAATCAAGTCTGCGTCTAAAGAACATCAGTTACTCATCTCATTATACGCCATCCCTCCGCAGGGTCATCCCGGCCTTGAGCCGGGAACTGATGCACAACGATGGAGTTGGCTTAAGTTCCCCTATCTCTGCATGACCGATATGGAGTCGCCATACGTGCGCAGCACCTCCAGCGTGCGCTTACGATTCTTCATCGCGCGTCGGTTCCAGAAGTCTTTGGTAAACAGTTTCATCAAGTCACCCGACATGATGCCACCTCCCCAGTCCGACCTTTGCCAGCTGCCCACGGCCACACCATTGGCCCGCTCTGTCACACGATAGCGCAAGCCCGTGGCTTCAATCTGCTCAACCGTATTGCGCGGCCCCTTGTCCAAGGGAGTCTTGGCCCAGTTGGTGTATATGTACAGCGACTTCATTTCATAGAAGGGGTCGCTACGCCAGGTATTCTTGTCAATCTTGATTTTCCTGCGGCGGACAGGGTCCCAGTCATAGCGCGTGTTGGCCGTATAAGGCATCAGGGTCAGCACCACCTTGTTCTTCTGCTCGGGCGTGTCGGTCACGTCAGGCAACGTATTGTCAAATTCAAGCCAAGGCTTATCGGTAGAGAGCTGGGGGGTGCCATACAGCCTGCCATCCTCCACCTCCTTCAGCACGTCGCGATTGATGACTATCTCGCCCGGACTTTCCAGCAATTTCTTCAGTTGCAGGGAGTCCTTGGCCGTCCACGATTGCGCACAAAGCCTGCCGGCTACCAGCAATAGCAGCCCACACAAGAAGACCAGTTTTTTCACCGTTCAGTTATTCAATAAAAACAACGCTATTTACTCTCTCCTACTCTTGTTTCACCACCACATGTAGTTGCTGCCACACAGCGGCTCGTCGGAACAAGGGTCTATGGTCCACATGGTGCGTGGATATTGGCGCGACTCCCACCAGCGGCGGTAGCGGGCTGCCGCATCCAGCACTTCCTCGTCCGTCAGGAAGTAGATGCCCTCGTAGTTATCGGCATCCGTATGCACCATCTTGCACCCCAGCGAAGCCTTGTGTCCCAGCCGGATGGTCTCCACCGTCCACAAGATACACTCGCCCAAACGCAGCTTGCCACCCGCCGAATAGGAAATAGTGGCCAGCGGAAAAGCAGGAATGACAGACAGGTCTTCGGCATACTCCAGCAGTTCCTCCACATCGTCCATAGTAAACTGAGGCATCTTTGCCACGCCAGCCTCGTTGACCAGCGAATACTTGCCGTTTTTGAGTTGCTTAACGAACACATCCACATCGGGGTGGCTGTAATCAAGTGTTTCGTCGCTGCATGCCGTCAGCAGGAAAGAAGCGCAAAGCGCCACACACAACGCCACTGCCCGGAATCGAAGTACCGCGCCCCATGCAGCAGCCAGACGACGGCAAGTCATATAATGGAAATAAGAACCGATTGTTTTCATTTTATCAAGATTTGTATTTGTCAGGTTAATAAATCATACGTACACCGCACAGCAGGTTCAGGTTAGTAGGCCTCTCCGTGCGCAAGGTCTGAAGCGGCGAGTCGGTATCGAAGCTATGCGACACGCTGGGCTCGGCAAAAAGAGCGATGCGGTCGTTCAGCTTGTAGCGCACACCCAGTCCGGCCATGGCCGACAGCCTGACCGGCTCAGCCTTGAAACTATTGTCGGGAGCACCTGCCACACACTTCTCGGCCGCCCCTCCTGCCGACACATAGAGGTCCAGCTTACCCGCCTGCAACAGGGTCAGGTTGAATTTCAAGGGTACGGACAACGTATGCAGGTTGCGTCCTTCCTCGCCCTTCATGGGCAGAAGATTGTATTGCAGCCCCGTCTCCAGCCACACGTTGCTCTTACCCAGCTTCCACTCGCCTGTAACGCCAGCCGTCAGCGGCATGGAGCAATCGCCCTTGGGCAACGACGTGCCCACCATGGCCTTCAGCGCGCGTCGGGCGGTAGCATGGCTCAGAGGCTGAACGGCGGCAGCCTGCGTTTCGCTGCCTCTGTCTGTCCCTGCATTGGCGGCCAGTCCATTGCCGCCATAATTATCTGTAACCGATGTATAATTATTGTTTCGTTGCGAAGCATAATATCGCCCGTTGGAAGGATGCTGACTGCCATAGTGACGCTCGGTAATCGTGATGGATACCCTTACCGACACCGACTCGTCATCGCCGTCGGCCAGGCTGGCAGGCATTCCCTGATGAGGAGCAGCCGTCGAGGTCTGCTTGCCCGAAGGCTGTGCCTGGGCTATGGAAGGAAAAGTCTCCTGCACACGGTCCTGCATCAGATTGCCCTGAGGCACCACCACGGCCACTTCGTCGAAAGCGTCCCTGATTTCCTCTTTCGGAGAGAAATGCCAGAAGGCAGCCGACGCCGCACCCAGTATCAGCACCACGGAAGCCGCGGCTGCCACCCGGTAGTAGCGTGGCGACAAGAACCGGCGTTTACCTGCCACGAGGAGGCCCTCCGCCTTGTCGGTCTCTCCGTCCGCTTCGGGTGCAGCCTGCAACAAGTCGTGCTGCAAGTCTTCCCAAAAACCATCCCTGAGCTCCATGCGGGCATTGCCCAGGCGGTTGCGGAACAAGTTTTCCAAACCATCGTTATTTTTCATTGTCGGTATATTCTTTAATTCTTTTTGCCAATAAATATTTGGCACGATGCAGTTGCGAAGTGGAAGAATGCTCTTTGATGCCCAGCAATTCGGCTATTTCCTTGTGCGACCTTCCCTCGAACACATAGAGGTTGAACACCGTACGGCAACCATCGGGCAGCTCGGCCACAAACCCCAGCAGCTCTTCTTCGCTAAGGCCATAGCCCAACCGGGTTATCTCGTCCTCATCGGCCACGTCGGGCAGCTGCTCTTCGGTCATCACCAGCCTCGTCAAGCGTTCACGCTTCCTGATGTAGTCAATGGATTGCGTCACCATCACCCTCGTCAGCCACGTGCCCAGCCCGCATTCGCCCCGAAAGGTAAAGCGGGTGAAGACCTTGATAAAACCGTCGTGCAGCACATCGTGCGCGGCGTCCAGGTCACCCGTATAGCGGTAGCACACCGCCAACATCTGTTCGGCATAACGGGTGTACAATGCCTTCCGGGCACTATCCTTGCCTGCCCGGCATCCTTCCACCAACTCTATTTCAGTTTCCAAATCAAATGTTGTTTTTTATACGGACACCTCTTCGTGCCTTTTTTCAACTATTAGACGTTGCCCTCCTGCGAATGCTGCAACGAAAAGAATAAAAGAATGTTAAAAAAGCGAGTATTTTTTCAGCCTCCACGCGTTCGCCATAGGCACGAATTACGCGGATTGCACGGATTTCCTCTTCCAGTCTGCTCTGATGAAATCCGCGCAACCCGCGCCTATCATATACCCAACAAAGGGTTTATCCTCGCTTCCGCAGGCTCAACAAGCCTTGAAACTCATGTCAAGTCCCTTCACCGAATGGGTCAGCGCACCCACCGAGATAAAGTCTACACCACACTCGGCATAGTCGCGCAAGGTGTCAAACGTGATGCCGCCCGACGATTCAGTCTCATAACGTCCGCCTACCATCTCTACCGCCTTGCGGGTCAGCTCGGGCGTGAAGTTGTCGAACATAATGCGGTCTACGCCGCCCAGGTCCAGCACCTGTTGCAGTTCGTCCAGGTTGCGCACCTCAATCTCAATCTTCAGGTCCTTGCCCTTGGCCTTGCAATACTCGCGTGCACGCGTGATGGCCTTGTCAATGCCTCCGGCAAAATCCACGTGGTTGTCCTTCAGCAATATCATGTCGAACAGGCCGATACGATGGTTCACGCCTCCGCCTATCTTCACCGCCATCTTCTCCAGTATGCGCATGCCCGGCGTCGTCTTGCGCGTATCCAGCACGCGTGTTTTCGTGCCCTCCAGGCGCTGCTGATACTTGTGGGTCATGGTTGCAATGCCGCTCATGCGCTGCATGATGTTCAGCATCAGACGCTCCGTTTGCAACAGCGACTGCACCTTGCCCTCAACAATCATGGCCACATCGCCCGGCTTCACATGGGCGCCATCGCCTATCAGCACCTCCACCTTCATGGTGGGGTCGAAACGGCGGAATACTTCCTTGGCCACCTCTATGCCGGCCAGAATACCTTCCTCCTTAATGAGGAGCTTCGACTTGCCCATGGCCGTATCGGGAATGCACGACAGCGTTGTATGGTCGCCATCGCCTATATCTTCTGCAAAAGCCAGGTCTATCAACCTGTCAATCAGTTCTTGTTCCTTATTCATCTGTCTTATCTATCCTTATTTGATGTATAAAATACTTGTTCTGAATACGCTTGAAAAAGCAATTCACACGAAAACTGCCGTTTACGGTAGTCAGCGTGCCTACAAAGAAGCTCGACTCGTCGCGCTTGCCCTGATGCTTCACATTGAAGCTATTAACCTTGTTCTGCGAGAAGAAAGCCGTTATTTCGGCTCCGGCCGCATTGCGGTCGGCCGTTGTCGTACGGTCCTGAATGGTCAAGTCGACCTTCTCGCCCAAAAACCTGTTCAATTCCTGAGAATTCCCCTTCTTAAACGCAACCACCACTCCCACAGGAACATCCTGCGCCAGCAGTGAAGAGGCCCAGAAACACAGACAGGCCAACAGGAAAATTACTCTTTTTTTCATACGCATGTCGTTTAGAAGCTCATGAGCAACGCAGGAAACCCCGCTCCGCCTGTCCTCCCCATCAGAAGGACAATGGTCTGAATTTCCCCCGGCCATTTGCCTCATTAATAGCTATCTTTTGCAAAGATAAGTAATAATTGCCACAAAAAAGAAAGAAAGTGCTACTTTTGTGCAATATTCGCTTAAGTTCTCAAGTTTCGGTTTTACCGAATCGAAAATCGGCGAAGCCAAACTTGCAGGAGTTAAAGGAGTTAAAGGAGTTATCGCCCGTCTTGGACGGGCTTAGGAGTTAAAAACCAATAGAGAAGCAAACAGCTCACTATGTATCGGCATAACCTCTTAACTCCTTAACTACAAGCTGTTATAAAACTCAACGCAATCAAACTTACACTGAATTACATTTAAAAACCGAATCAAGAACTCCAACATGAAGACTACCCTCATCGTCGTAGGACGAACCGTTGAGCCCCATTTCATTGCGGCCATAGCCGACTACACCCAGCGCACCCGCCGCTACCTGTCGTTCGACATCGAAGTGATACCCGAACTGAAAAACACCAAGAGCCTCACCGCCGAGGTGCAGAAAGAGAAGGAAGGCGACCTGATACTGAAAGCCCTTCAGCCGGGCGATGTCGTTGTGCTGCTCGACGAGGGCGGCAAGGAGATGCGCTCCATGGAGTTTGCCGAATACATGCGGCAGAAGATGAACACCGTCAACCGGCGGCTGGTCTTCATCATTGGCGGCCCCTACGGCTTCGCCCCCAAAGTCTATGCCACCGCCCACGAAAAGCTGTCCATGTCGCGCATGACCTTCTCGCACCAGATGATAAGGCTCATCTTCGTCGAGCAGCTCTACCGTGCCATGACCATCCTGAACGGCACGCCTTACCACCACGAATAAGCGGGGAGGCTCTCTACCGGAGTTTCCCCCGGAACTTGACACCTTGGCAGCTCTATATACACATCCCTTACGCGCGCGGGGGAGAGTGACCGTTAATATTATTAACAGTGAGCAAATATCTACGCGCGCGTATAGAAAGTTTGTATTTGGGGTGGCAAGGTGTCAACCCCTGCCTCCAAAATAAGGTTTTACCCCTATGGAAATCACTCTATCCAACTCCCCTCCTTCTGGAAGGAGGGGTGCCCAACGGGCGGGGTGGCAGGTAGTCACAACACCGTAGTTAGCGCCGTAACCATGGACTTTAGCGTCGTAACTATGGACTTTAGCTGCGTAAACATGGACTTTAGCGACACAAACAAGGACAGCCTGTTATAGAGTTAAGAAGTCAAAGAGTAAAGCCATTACACCATGCACCGTTTGACATCCATTGGCTTTTAACTCCTCAGCCGCCCCGAAAGAACGGCGACAACTCCTGCAAGCCACAATAAATCCCAACAACTCAAAATTCCCCTGCTCCTCCCCTTAAAACCCTGTTTTGTTCGTTCCTTCTTCGTTCCTTGTTCGTTCTTTCTTCGCTTTTGGGTACCATTATTCGAAGGAGTAACGAAGCTGGAGCGTCTGAGAAGCGATTCGGGTAGGTCGGAAAGCCGCTTCTTCTCCCCCTTCATTCGCCCTCATTTCGTAAAATAAATATACATTTCATCCTTCACATCGTACTCGGCGATTTTCCAAGCAAATTGCCAAGCAAAATGCAAACGAAAAGTGATATAATATATATATTATCCTAAAGGAGGGAATTTATGTAATTATCGCCCATGGGCAATAATTACAGTCCTCCGGAGGATGCTTCGCAGAATCAGAATTATCAACAACTTGTTTTTGCAATTCCACGTCGCATCCCCCTGTTTACACATACGGCTGCGTTGGCTTACGCAGCCGTATGTGTTAGCCAACGCAGGCGGCTGCGTGAGGCGATGCAGGCGGGAGTGTTTTTTGAGTGGGAATAATAAGGAACAAAGCCGTTCACTGGTTCATTGGAAAGCCCAAGAGAATACCGGAAATTTTAACTTCTCTGAAGACGATAACAAAAGAAAAGAATATCTTACTAGGTGTCACTATGGAAAAGAACACTATCTGGAAACTGGTCATTCAGACCTTGGTCACTATCCTGACCGCTATTGGCACTACGCTGGGGGTTACTTCGTGCTTGTAGGGGCAAGGGGGAGGCGGTGATTGAACACATACTTCTGTACTCTGAATAAGGGACAGGGGTATATGTTTTTATGCGACAATTGAGCCAAAAAGGAGAGAAGAATTCTCTCCTTTTTCACTTTTTATAGCCTCATGTTTTATATCTTTGTAAAATAATAATGGATTAAACAATGAACAAACCTATGAATCGGATATAAAGAGATGCTATTTCTCGAAATAGCTAAGATCTTGGGTAATCAAAATTGAATATTATGAAGGCTCCGACACAAATACCGCCACCCGCAAACTGGCAAGACTTCGAAACTCTCTGTAAGAAATTATGGGGTGAGATATGGAATTGTTCAGATACGATTAAAAAGAATGGTCGCCTCGGACAAGAACAATGTGGCGTAGATGTGTATGGTGCCCCCAATGGCATAGATTATTATGGTATTCAATGTAAAGGTAAGGACAATTATACAAGAGCACAGTTGACAAAAAAAGAGATTGATGAAGAAATACGCAAGGCACAGAATTTCAAGCCACAACTTAAATTGTTATACTTTGCAACAACATCAGTAAAGGATGCTAGTATAGAAGAATACATTCGCTTGAAGAATATTGAAAGCCAATCCTCAGGAGGATTTGGAATAGATATATTTTTCTGGGAAGATATTGTTGATAAACTAATTGAGAATCGAAACACATACCATTGGTATGTCAACGATTGCCAATTTACAGACAGTCCAGACATAAATGTGCAGATTTTAGGAGATAACTTCAAGTTAACGCCTGTTCTATTAATGAAAACGACTAAATACTCTTTACATCCATATAAAAAGGGCACTGTATTCAGACAATATTTTGATTTACAACAAAAAAAAGCAGAATTTATCAATTTGTCATCAATATACAAAACAAAAAACAAGAATTATAGCTATTGCAAAACTATTTTTGAAGTTAAAAATACTGGTTCTACCGTATTATCGGACTACCATTTAAAAATACGCTTTATCAATGGCGTGAAAGATTATGATATAGGAGAATACTACTGTAATCATCCAATGATTAATCCAACAGAAAAGGAATACATCAATAATAGAATCGACAATGAAAGAAAATTATTTCTTTCAGATAGCCAGGAAAATACAATAGAGTTTCGTCCAAAAATTAAGAAACTGGTACAAGAAGATTCGCAAACTTTTACAGTATATATTCTTCCTGAACTAAACACAGAACTAGTGACAATAGAATGGACATTCTTGTCTAACGGATATAAAAAAACAGGAAATATAAATTTAGATGTATCATTCAACATAGAAAAAGAGACCAAAACAATATATGTTGACTCAGTGGAAGAGTTAAAGCCAGAAGAATCTACATTAGGATATAAAATAATTGAAGAATAATATATGGCAAAGAAAAAAACAAAAGTGGAGAATAAAAGCCTCAATCTTGAACAAATTCTTTTTAATTGTCGCGACTATTTGCGCAGTAATGCAACTCTAAACGATAAGCGCGACTTGCTGCTTACACTTGTATTCTTACGATTTATAGGCGAGAAGTTTGAAGACGCACAAGAGAAAATGCGTCAAGACTGTATAAAACAAGGCATTGAGGATGAAGCTGTAATAGAAGCGTTCTTAAATTCTCCCAGTCGCTATAAGTATGTAGTCTATGTTCCTGAGGCAGCTCGTTGGAACAAACTAATTAATGAACAGGCTACCAAACTTAATGGAGCCTTGGATGTTGCGCTCCAAGCCATCAATGATAGTGGAGAGGCATTGAAAGGTTGTGTACGCATAAACCTTTTTTCTGCTATTAATCTGGAAGCTAATGTTATCAAAAAAGTAGTTGATGAAGTAAACAAAATATCTCACAAGACCTTTGGGGAAGAAAAAGATTTGATAGGCCGAGTTTATGAATACTTCTTGAAATCTTTTGCTATCAATGCCACCAAAGAAGACGGAGAATTTTATACACCCCATGATATTGTGGAGCTGATAGCTGCCTTTATTGAACCGTTCGATGGAACGCTCTATGACCCTTGTTGTGGCTCTGGAGGAATGTTTGTGCAATGCGTCAAATATGTGGAAGCCAAACAAGGAGATATCAAAACCATCAATGTATATGGACAAGAAAGCGACCCTGCTACCTATAGACTGGCAAAAATGAACTTAGCCCTTCGTGGTATATCCTATCATTTGGGAGAGAAGAATGCTTCGACCTTTACCAGCGACATGCACAAGGGGCTTGTTTTCGACTACATCATGGCTAATCCGCCTTTTAATCTGAAAAAATGGTATGACAACACGCTGAGTGATGATGCCCGTTGGGCTGATTATGGATTGCCTCCTGAAAGCAATGCCAATTATGCCTGGATACTTCATATTCTTTCAAAGCTGAAGGCAGATAAAGGAGTTGCAGGATTCTTGTTGGCCAATGGAGCTTTAGGCGATAGCGATACGGTGGAAATACGCAAAAAGCTCATTGAGAATGACAAAATAGAAGCCATCATAGTATTGCCACGCGAATTGTTTTATACCACCGATATATCTGTCACGCTTTGGATTTTAAACCAAAACAAGAAAGGTGGTTCTTGGCATGGTCGCCAGCTTCGCAATAGAGAGCACGAAATTCTTTTTATGGACTTGCGTCAATGGACTACCAATCCCGTGAAAGGCGAACAGAAGAAGAAGTTTGAGCTTTCTGCCGAGCAGATAAAGCGTGCTTCTGAAATCTACTTCAAATGGCAGATGGAAGGAACGGATGGAGCAAACTATGCAGAGCCAGAGCTCTACCGCTCTGTCAAACTTGATGAATCAGATGGCATTAAGGCAAATAAGTTTTCACTTGTACCAAGCCGCTACATTGAGTTTGTTGATCGTGATGCGAATATCGACTATAATAAGGTCCTCACTGAAACAGCAACCGCTGTATCTGCTTTATTGAAACGGCAAAAGGATAATGATAAAAAGTTACGTAATGCACTAAAACAGTTAGGGTATGAATGTGAATAAAGGGAACTGGGTAAGGCTTGGTGAGTATATAGAACTGTGTAACGAAAAAAACAACCAAGGTTTTTATACCATCAATGATGTGCGAGGGATGACAATAACCAAAGAAATTATACCTACAAAAGCTGGTTTAGTTGACGCAGATTTATCAAGTTTTCTAATCGTCAAACCAAAAGAATTTGTATATAATCCACGCACACACGGTAAAAGGATCGGATTAGGATATAATAATACACAAAAGGCTTTCATAATTAGTTGGAATAATATTGCTTTTCGAGTAAAAGATGAGAAAAGACTTCTTCCAGACTATTTATATATAATTATTTGTAGAGAAGAATGGGATCGCAACGCTTGTTTTCGCTCATGGGGATCTTCAACTGAAGTTTTCTCATGGAGTGAATTTGTTCTTATGGAAATTCCTCTTCCCTCACCAGAAGTTCAACAAGAACTTGTAAATACTTACAATGGATTAAAAACACTTGCAGAGCAAAACGAAGCTCTTATTGAACCATTAAGTAAAGCTTGCGAGGCTTTTATTGTAGATTGCAAAACTAAGTACGCACAAGAAGCTATTGGAAAGTACATAGAAGAATTTGATAAAAGAAATTCTAATGGAAACAAGTATTCTTTTAATGGTATAAACAAGAATAAAACTTTTATGCCTACAGTAGCTGATACCAATAATTTAGATAGTTCAAAATATAAAATTATTCAAAAAGGAGATTTTGTTTTTAGTGGTATGCAAACTGGTAGAGATGTTTGCATTAGAATAGCCTTGTATGACGAAGTTTCACCTATCATTATTTCGCCAGCATATACAACATTCAAGATAAAGGATAATAGTAAAATTATTCCGCAATATTTATTTCTTCAATTTAAAAGATACGAAATGGATAGATACGGATGGTTCTTGAGCGATGGTAGTATTCGTTCGAACTTAGAGTGGGATAGATTCTGCGATATAAAGATACCTTTACCACCTCCTGAGATTCAACAATCTATTGTCGACTTATATAAATGCCTTGAAGAAGCCAAGAGAATTGCTTCGGAAGCACGAGAAAAACTAAAAAAACTTTGCCCGGCACTGGTGCAAAGAGCAGCAAACTCATAAATAAATTCTCACCACTATGAAAGGTAAGTTTTACGAAAGCGAATACGAAGAAGCCCTTATTGAACTATTGAAAGAGCAGGGCTGGGAATACACCTACGGTGAAAATATTCACCGTAATAATCGGGAAGTGTTGCTTACGGACGATTTAAATGAATACTTGCAAAGTCGTTATCCGGAACTGACAACAGACGATTTGGAAGAGGTGACTAACCACTTGCGCCATGTAAGCGGACAAACTCACTTTGATTTGCTGCGTAATACTTACTACCTGATTAGAGACGGTTATCGCTATATCCGCCATTCTGATGGAAAGATATTCGACATTGAATATATAGATTATAATGCAGATAACGGAAATAATATTTATCGTTGTGTAAACCAGTTTGAGGTGGGCTATGGATTGAAAAACGACATACGAATACCCGATGTATTGCTCTTTGTCAACGGCATTCCATTGTGTATCTTTGAATTGAAGAACCCTACCGACGACATGGCTACGATAGCTGACGCCTACGACCAGATACACATCCGCTACAAAAGGGACATTCCGCACCTGCTCTGCTATTGTCCTCTTTCGTGCATCAGCGATGCTACTATCAACAATACAAAACTGGGCACTACCTATACGCCTTATGAGCATTATTATGCTTGGAAAAAAGTACACAATGAAGACCCCGCCGCTCAAAGAGGCATAGACCAGGTGAAAACAATTGTGGCAGGAGTCTATGAACCCAAACGCTTTTTGGAGATATTGCGCGATTATGTTTATTTTCCAGACAAAGACTATGACAAAGAAGAAGAAGTAGTTTGCCGCTACCCTCAATTTTTTGCAGCTCGGATGCTTCGCGATAGTGTGCTGACCGCTTTTTCCGAAGGAGATAGTAAAGGTGGTACCTATTTTGGCGCAACAGGTTGCGGCAAGACGTACACCATGATGTTTCTCGCCCGTCAGTTATCCTTGCGTTGCGAGGAGTTAGGTTCGCCTACAATTGTGATGATTGTCGATCGTGACGACTTGCAGACGCAGGCCGGTAAATTATTTTTACGTTCTGAAGAATTCTTATCGCTGGGGGCTGCCAAAGTGATTGCCAACAGAGAGGAACTGAAGACAGAATTGTCTTTGAGAGAATCGGGAGGCTTTTTTATCTGTACAATTCAAAAATTCTGTGAAGAGATTGGCGAATTGAACACAAGAAGAAATATCATTTGCTTTTCGGACGAAGCACATCGCACCCAAATACGACTAAACAAGCAATTGAAAATCAAAGACCGTAAAAACTCTGATGAAGCGTTTGATGATGACCAACTGGGAGCATTCATCACCAAACCTTATGCCGAACATTTGAGGTGTGCTTTTCCTAATGCCACTTTTGTAGGCTTTACAGGTACTCCTATTGATGAAACCATCCAAGTTTTTGGAAAGATTGTAGATTCATATACCATGCAACAGGCGGTGGACGATGAAATAACAGTGGCGTTGAAATATATTCCTCGCATCGCCCAAGTGACGCTTAATAGCGAAAAGGTGAAGGCTATTGACGATTATTATAAGAGGTGTGCTGACGAAGGAGCTACGGAAGAAGATGTAATTGCCAGCAAGAAGGCAATGAGTGCCATGGAAGTTATTTTGGCTGATGATGAACGATTGGAACGATTGGCGAACGACATCATTGAACATTACACAAAGTCATGTGAGAACAAAACTGATGTTGTGCAGAAAGCAATGATTGTATGTAGCAAACGTTACATTAGTTATAAGCTGCTGAATAAGTTCAAGCTACTCAAACCAGAATGGTTTGAAGAAAAAAAGTCGCCAGATGACAGTCTGCTGACAGCCAACGAACTAAAAAAATTACCGCCTATGCCAACCATAGCAATGGTAGCCACAAGGGGTAAAAACGACATTAAAGAAATGTACGATTATTTAGGGGACAAATCACGCATCAAGAAATTAGACGATGCCTTTAAGATGGAACACTCTAATTTTCGCATCGTCATTGTCGTTGATATGTGGATAACTGGCTTTGATGTACCCTGCCTGACCTACCTATACAATGACAAACCTCTGCAAAAGCAGACCTTGATACAAACCATCAGCCGAGTTAATCGTAAATATCCGGGTAAAGACTACGGATATATCATCGACTATATTGGCATCCGCGACAATATGATGGAGGCTATGCGTAAATATGGTGGAGAATCTTTTGGACCAAGCGAAGATGATGTCCAGCAAGCATTAGAAACGCTGATTGTAGAATTGGACCTGTTGAAACAACTGTTTACAGGTTTTGACATATCACCTTTTACAAGCCCAGACACCAAGCCATTGGAACGTTTGGAATGTCTGTCAGCTGCCGCAGATTATATTATCACACTTACTCAACAATTAAATATTGCTCCAGCCAAGGGAACATGTAAGCCTAAATCAGTTGATGCAAAGACATTCTTCCTGGCACATGTAAAGAGGCTCCGAGCTGCTTATGATATTTGTCAACCAGCCAATGTTCTTGACAATGAAAAGTTGTCATTATCACAATGTTTTATGGCCGTTGCATCATACATTCGCAAGACATCGGGCGAAAAACACGATACTGAAAGTATGAACAGAGCAGTAGAAAAAATGGTTGCAGAGGCTTTAAGATGTAATTCCGTTGTGAATATTCTTGAAACTGATGTGGAAGAGAATATATTCAGTCCTGAATTTGCCGAACAACTAAACTGCATCAAATTGCCTGCCACAAAGCTGGAAGTGTTGGTGAAACTTCTGCGTAAATCAATTAAAGAATATAAGAATACCAATAAAATTGCAGCTGAAAGGTATGAAGAGTTGTTAAGAAGAACACTTGAAGAATACCATAACAGACGTGCGTCCTTATCTCCTGAAGAAGCTACATTGGCACAAAATGAGGCCATTGAAGAGATTATCAGAAATGCAACCCAACAGGCTCTTGACATCTTGGCGGGGCTGGGTGAAGAAAAAGAAAGTTTCCGAAAATTGGGACTGACATTTGAGGAAAAAGCCTTTTATGATATTCTCATTCACCTGCGCGACAAATATAATTTTGAATATGGAGAAGACAAAAAGGTTGGAAACATAATCATCAATGATAAATGCAAATCGTTGGCTCGGAAAATAAAGGAGTTGATAGACGTTCAATCCTCTTTTACTGATTGGTTGAATAACCCAAATGTCAGGGCTGATTTGAATCAAAAGATTTTCTTTTGCCTATACAAAAACGGGTATCCTCCACAATATAATGATGAAGTGTTTGACCAAGTGATGGAACAAGTCGAAAATTTTAAAAAGAATAGTTAAACGGATTATGTCGTATGGAAACTGATACAATTAAGGCAATAAGGAATTTAATTCCACAGGTAGAAGATAATTTGAATGCATATCAACAATACAATAAGAATAATGGCATTGATATGGAGGCTTGTACTTGGGGAAGCGAAAAAGAATATAGCATCAAGGGTATTACTGCGGGAGTGAAAAATATTTTAACAGATATAAAATTCTTGACTAAAGCGCATAATCTGTTTTTAAAATTATCTACATATTCAAATAGGAATAATATAAAGACTCATTTTAATAACTTAAACCTGAATCTGAAAAGTAAACAAACTCAGAATATTGTTAATGAATTGGACTGGTTGAAGGAACATTTGCGTACTTATTGCTTACGAATTGATAAGGATAGATATTTAGAGTTTAATGTTGCTATAGATGAATTGCGCCGAAAAGCAATGTCGTTAGAGGATGAAATTAAAAATGTTCAGGAAAAATTATTGGAAGCAAATAATACTTACTCGAAAATAGAAAGTTCACAAGAAGAATACGACGAAATAATATCTGATTTATCTGCCCAAAAGGACTCTTTTGTTGAAACATTAAATGACTTTACAAGTGAATTCAGTGATTTTAAAAATCTTGCTCAAAGAGCTCGTGGAAATGAAGAGGAAATAGCAAGTGATTTAGAAACTGCGAATGAAAATTTGAGTGAATTTAAAGCATTCATTGAGAAAATCAATGACCGTGAAAAGGTTTTAGCTAAACAGGCTGAAACTACAGCTGATTATGAAAAGAAGCTGCAAAAATATACCGAAGAGCATAATGAGAAATTGGCCGAGGCAATTCGTTTGATTGAAGAAGCCAAAAAAGCTTTGAATTACAAGAATGCTGAGGGGCTTAGTGCTGCGTTTAGCAACCAATTAGAGGCTGCAAGTAGTAAACATGCTACATTATGGTGGCTTGGTGGTGCAATCGTTTTTATTTTAGCGACATTGTTTATCGGAATGTGGATAGTGACCGGTTGGTGGGTCAATAATGATGTTAATCAAAACCAAATGATACTTAATCTAATAGGCCGATTAAGTATGATTCCATTTACAATCATGGGGGCTGTATTCTGTGCAAACCAATATACCAAACAAAAAAACATCATTGAGGATTATGCGTATAAAACAACAATTGCAAAATCGATTATTGCATTTTCGGAAGAATTGCGTACTAAAGATCCTGAACAATATGCAGAATATATTTCTACTATCTTGAAAGAGATTCATCAAGACCCATTGCGTAGAAGAGGTAAGGGAACTGATGATTTTAAAATTGGAAAAGACTCAACTGGATTGATAGAAAAAGTTATTGAATTGCTACAATTAGCTATAAAGAAATGAATAATTAGAGGTGGCTATAAAGTTATTGAACGAACGATGTCTGGAGTGTTCTATCTGTGCTATGTTCTTCAGTTCATCATTGACTATTTCAATCAAGGTTCTTTTTCTGAGCTGAATTTGGTCGCAGACGAACTGAAACAGTAAAGAAAAGAAGTAGACGGGAATGTTACTGACCGTTTTGAGTTGATGAGTTGTCGACGCAGAGAACTAATTATTTTCCATTCAGGAGCGCCATTAATCGCTCCCCCAATGAGCGCCACCCATCACAAATCACAAATCACAAATCACAATTAGTCAATTTTGAATTGACGTGTTAGTGGACAAGGAACTGAGTTTTTTAGACGGGGATGGGGCGGATAAACACAGATAAATGGTAATCTTAGTAGAGACGTGGCGTGCCGCGCCTACGTATGCAATCTGATTTAATTCATTGATTAATAGGCGTTTCAATACCTAATCATTCTCAAGACGGGGCACGCCCCGTCTCTACTAAGTTAGTTGTTCATCGCCAACATGGTAGTCCTTCGTTTTACGTCGGCTTTAACTCCAAAATTCTTAGAAGCGGCGAATGAGGCGAATTATTTATTTTGAGCTGATAAGTTTTCACCTCTCCACTCTCCCCTTTCAACTCTCACCTCTCAACTCTCACCTCCCCACTCTCCCCTCTCACCTTTCAACTCTCCACTCTCAACGCGCACATAAAAAAATCCCCAACCACGCCCGATGAAGCGGATGCGTAGCTGGGGAATATATTGTTTTCTAACCGCGCGACAGAGGCCGGCTTATTTCTTCTTCCACAGACGTGTCATGTCTTCCAGCGTCTTGCCCTTGGTCTCGGGCACGAGCCTCCAAACGAAGATGGCGGCAATGACACAGATGATGCCGTAGAGGGCATAGGCAAACATGTGGCCAAACTTGTCGCCCATATCGCCCAGGCTCATGTTGTACATGGGCACGAAGGTGGATGACACGATGAAGTTGAATATCCACTGGAAGGCGACGGCTATGGCGACGGCCGCACCACGGATGGTGTTGGGGAAGATTTCGGCTATGAGCACCCAGCAGATGGGGCCCCAGCTGAACATGAACGAGGCGCTGTAGACCATGATGCTGACCACGGAGATGATGGCGGGAAGGCCTGTGAGCACATTGCACAGGGCTACGCCGAAGGCACCGATGGCCATGCCGATAGAACCGTAGATGAGCAGGGGCTTGCGTCCCCACTTCTCAACGGTGAATACGGCCAGAAGGGTGAACAGGATGTTGATGATACCCATGATGACGGTCTGCTGCATGGGGTTGCCCATACCCATGCTCTCGAAGATGCGCGGGGCAAAGTAGAGCACGGCATTGATGCCTACTGCCTGCTGGAAGACGCTGAGCATGATGCCGATGAAGATGACCAGCCAGCCGTAGGTGAAGAGGCGTTCGGTCTTCTCGTGGGCGGTGGCCTTGATGTCGGCCAGGATGGTGTGGGCCTGTGCTGTTCCGTTGATGCGACCCAGGACGTAGAGTGCCTTGTCGTCCTTGCCTGTCATGGCCAGGTAGCGGGGTGTTTCGGGCACGAGGAGCACCAGCAGGGTGAAGAGTCCGGCGGGTACGGCTTCGCTGACGAACATCAGTCGCCAGCCTGTTTCGATGGTCCAGGCGGCCGCGTCGGGGTTGAGTATCTGGTTGACGCCTTCAACGGCCTTGATGACGGGGTTGATGTTGTCGCCCAGAATAAGGAAATTGACAAAATAGACTACCAGCTGGCCAAAGATGATGGCAAACTGGTTCCACGACACGAGGGTGCCGCGTATGTTGCTGGGAGCGATTTCGGCAATGTACATGGGGCAGATGGCCGAGGCCAGACCTACACCTACACCACCCAAAACGCGGTAGAAATTGAAAGCCAGAAGCAGGGAATAGCTGGGCTGGCCGTAATCGTAGAACAAAAACTCGGGATAGTATGACCCCAGTGCTGAGAGGAAAAAGAGGACGCCGGCTACAAACAACGATTTCTTGCGGCCCAGATTGGAGGCGCAGAAGCCTGAGAGGGCGCTACCAATGATGCACCCGATGAGCGCGCTGGACGAAGTGATGCCGTGCCATGTATCGGTATAGACAAAGTCTGAAGCCCCCATGAAGAATGCCTGAAGCCCTTTCTCGGCTCCCGAGATGACGGCGGTGTCGTATCCGAAGAGCAACCCGCCCAGCACGGCTACCAGCACTATGGAGAAGAGGTAGGCTTTGCTACCGTTTTCGGTTTGGTTTGTCATGATGTTAGAATTTAAAAATTCTGATTTCAGATTTCAGAGTTATGATTTTTAGATTTCAGGAATCAGAGTTCAGAAATCTGAAATCAGAAATCTGAACTCTGAAATTTTCAATCATCAGGCGTACATATTGACAATAGCCTCGTAGAGCTCTTGCTTGCCGCTGGTCTGCTTGGGCTCACCGTTCTGCTTGGCATAAGCTACGACGTCTTCCAAGGTCAGCTTGCCTTCTTCAAACTCCTTACCCTTGCCGCTATCGAAAGAAGCGTAGCGGTCGGCCAGCATCTGCTTGTAAGGAGATTCTTCGAGCAGGCGTGCAGCGCTTTCGAGGGCACGTGCCATGGCGTCCATGCCGGCAATGTGGGCAATGAAGATATCCTCGAGGTCGGTAGAGTTGCGACGGGTCTTGGCATCGAAGTTCGTACCGCCGTCCTTGAAGCCACCGCCGCGGATGATTTGCATCATGGCCTGGATGAGTTCGAAGTTGTCGATGGGGAACTGGTCGGTGTCCCAACCGTTTTGATAGTCACCGCGGTTGGCGTCGATAGAGCCCAGCATGTCGTTGTCGACAGCTACAGCCAGTTCGTGTTCGAAGGTGTGGCCGGCGAGGGTGGCATGGTTAACTTCGATGTTTACCTTGAAGTCCTTGTCGAGGTTGTGGGCCTTGAGGAATCCGATAACGGTTTCCGTATCAACATCGTACTGGTGCTTGCTGGGTTCCATGGGTTTGGGCTCGATGAGGAAAGTGCCTTTGAAGCCGTGTGCGCGGGCATAGTCGCGGGCCATGGTCAGCATCTGTGCCAGGTGCTCTTTTTCGCGCTTCTGGTCGGTGTTGAGCAGGCTCATGTAGCCTTCGCGTCCGCCCCAGAATACGTAGTTGGTACCGCCCAGCTCGATGGTGGCGTCGATGGCGTTCTTAATCTGCACGGCAGCGCGAGCAACAACGTCGAAGTCGGGATTGGTAGCGGCACCGTTCATATAGCGCTTGTGGCCGAATACGTTGGCTGTTCCCCACAGGAGCTTGATGCCTGTTTCGGCTTGTTTCTGCTTCAGGTAAGCCACAATTTCCTTCAGGTTGGCCTCGTATTCTTCGATGGTGGCAGCTTCGGTGCAGAGGTCTACATCGTGGAAGCAGTAGTATTCGATACCCATCTTCTGCATGAACTCAAAGCCGGCATCTACTTTGTGCTTGGCTGCCTCGAGGGCATTGTCTGAGTCGTTCCAGGGGAAAGTCTTCGTGCCACCGCCAAACTGGTCGCTGCCTTCAGCGCAAAGGGTGTGCCACCAAGCCATGGCAAACTTCAGCCATTCGCTCATCTTCTTACCCATGATTACCTTGTTGGCATCGTAGTAGCGGAATGCCATAGGATTCTTACTTTCTTTTCCTTCAAACTTAATTTTTCCTATACCAGGAAAGTACTCTTTTGTTGCCATATCTTTAAATGTTTTTAGTGAGGCAAAAGCCTCTGGTTTATTATTGATTTTTTGTTTTAATATTTCTTTGAGAATTAAGAAGTTATAGAAGTTATCACTTCGCTGCGCTTCGTTAGAAGTTAAAAGCCGATAGTTTCGTAAATGGAAAACCTGTTGCCTCTCGGCCATTAGCTTTAACCCCTATAGAACTTCTCTAACTCCTCATAACTACCTCCTTCAACCAACGCTTTCGAGACGCTGCTTCCAAAGCGCGTAAGCGTCCTGATATTGCTGGCGACGGGCTGCGTCGGGCTCGATGATGGCCAGCTTCTCGAGCGTGGCAAAGGCTTCATTGTTGTCCTTGTAGATGCCTGCACCTATGCCCGCACCCTTGGCAGCACCTACTGAGCCGTCGGTGTCGTAGAGCTCGATGGTGGCGCCTGTCACGCCGGCCAGCGTGTCGCGGAAGATGGGGCTGAGGAACATGTTGGCATGGCCGGCATGTATCTTCTGCACGGGTATGCCCATCTGCTCCATGATGTCGATGCCATATTTGAACGAGAAGACGATGCCCTCTTGGGCTGCACGAAGCAGATGGCTCTTGCCATGCAGGTTGAAGTTGACGCCACAGACAGAACAGCCCGTCTCGCGATTCTCCAACATGCGCTCGGCACCGTTGCCAAAGGGCAGGATGCTGATGCCTGCACTGCCGATGGGTGCCTGGGCGGCCAGGTCGTTCATGTCGGCGTAGGATATGCCTTCGGGGGCCACATTGCGCTTCATCCACGAATTGAGGATGCCCGTGCCGTTGATGCAAAGCAAGACGCCCAGACGGGTCTGGCTATCGGAATGGTTGACGTGGGCAAAGGTATTGACACGGCTCTTGGGGTCGTAGTTTACGGAACCGTTCACGCCATAGACCACACCGCTGGTGCCTGCCGTAGAGGCTATTTCGCCGGGGTTGAACACGTTCAGAGACAAGGCGTTGTTGGGCTGGTCGCCGGCACGATAGGTGATGGGAGTGCCTTCCTTCAGTCCCAGCTCGCGGGCGGCGTCGGCATTGACACGTCCCTGCTCGGCAAAGGTGGGGCGTATGTCGGCTATAAGGGAAGCATCCAGTCCGTAGTAGTCCATCAGGAAACCGGCCACGTGGTTCTCCTTGAAGTCCCAGAACATGCCTTCGGAGAGGCCCGACACCGTGGTGCAAATCTCGCCACTCAGGCGCATGGCAATGTAGTCGCCAGGCAGCATGATTTTATGGATTTGCTCGTAGACCTGCGGTTCATTTTCCTTCACCCAGGCCAGCTTGGAGGCGGTGAAGTTGCCCGGCGAGTTGAGCAGATGAGAGAGGCATTTCTCCTCGCCCAGCGCTTCAAAGGCTTTCTGTCCATAAGGAACGGCACGCGAGTCGCACCAGATGATGGAGGGGCGCAATGCCTTCTGATTCTTGTCGACGCACACCAGTCCGTGCATCTGGTAGGAAATGCCGATGGCTTTGATGTCGGCACTGTCTATGCCCGATTCGGCCAGGATGGCCTGCGTAGCCTGCTTCAGGTATGTCCACCAGCTTTCAGGGTCTTGCTCAGCCCATCCCTGCTTCACTGCCAGGATGGGTGCCTCGCTCTTTGGAAAGAAGGCCGAGGATACACACTTGCCGCTTTCGGCATTTACCAAGCTCGCCTTTACGGACGAACTACCTATGTCATAACCTAATAAGTACATGTTAATGAAGAATTAAGAATGAAGAATTATATAAGCTTATTAACCGTTTACCATCAACCATTAATCATTGGCCATTAGCCATCATCGCCTCACCTTGTTATATATCTTACGGTCGAAGCGATAGTAGCGTGCCGCCCGATGGGCAACGCCCTGCTGACGCTCTTCCAAGGGCACCACATACTCCATCATGGCTATCTTCTTATGGAAGTTGCGTACGTCTATCTGCTTGGCATACACCAGCTCGAAGAGGCGACGCAATTGCAAAGCCGTGAACTTGCGCGGCAGCAAGTCGAACAGGGAAGAAGGATTGAACTCTACGTATTGCCTGATGAAGCTCATGGCCTCCTTGATGATGAGATTATGGTCGAAGGCCAGGTCCTTGACATCGTCCAAAGCTACCCAGCAGGCCTGGTAGTCGTCCAGATTGCGACTGAGGGCACGATCAATCTTCACCAGCGACAAATAGGCTATGGTCACAATGCGCTCCACCTTCGACTGCATGGCCCTTTCCAGCCAGTGCACATCTTTGGGATTCTTGGTCCTGTCCTTGGAGCCAAAAGCCTTGAATTGCATCAGGTTGACATTCTTCAGGCCTGTCAGTTCATTGAGTACACGCTGGGCGGCCTCATCCAGGTCCTCGTCCATATATATCAGGCTGCCGGGAAGTTTCATATCGTGGAATACCTCACCCTGCTCCTCTCCCATTCGCTTCACCAACAAGACCTTCAGTTGCTCGCCGTCAAATCCTATCACAACACAATCTACCGAAATATGATTGTTGGCCAAGGGCATTGTATGTTCCATGTTCTGCATAATATCTTCTTTTAAGCGGCACAAAGATATACAAGTTTTCAGAAACGGGAAAGAAAGAAACTATAAATTAATCATGTTATAAAACACTATTTTTCAGTAAAATAGTTATCTTATATCATACAATATCAGCAATACGGGTTATCATATCATATACAATATGAACGGGAAAAGAGCGGAATCGGGTACTAATTGTAGCATGTACAATATGGTGCAAAAGTCTAATATATAAGGGTTTCTGACTTATGCAAACCGATGGCAGGAGTGGAAGGGTTATTGTATATCAGCACGGGGCACGGCAGGCAAATGCACAAAAAACGTGTTTTTGTGCGGTTGTTAACAGAAAAAGGCCTAACTTTGCACCGCATTTTTGAAATGCCGAAAGGAAAAGCCGCTTTTATACCTTATTTTAATATACAACCAAGGGGGTATTATGATGAGAGGTACTTGCTTTAGTACCAACAAGTCAAAGGCAAATCCGAAACATGCAAACTGAATATTTAACCAAATAAGTAAAAAAATGAAAGCATTTGTATTTCCCGGTCAAGGTGCCCAGTTCGTAGGAATGGGAAAAGACCTGTACGAAAACTCGGCTTTGGCCAAAGAACTGTTTGAGAAAGCTAATGAGATTCTTGGATATCGCATTACAGATATTATGTTCAACGGTACGGACGAAGACCTGCGTCAGACTAAGGTTACTCAGCCTGCCGTATTCCTTCACTCTGTTATCTCTGCCCTGTGCATGGGCGAAGACTTCAAGCCCGAAATGACTGCCGGACACTCGCTGGGTGAGTTCTCTGCTCTGGTAGCTGCCGGCGCTCTGAGCTTTGAAGACGGACTGAAGCTGGTTTATGCTCGTGCCATGGCTATGCAGAAGGCTTGCGAGGCTCAACCCTCGACAATGGCTGCCATCATTGCCCTGCCCGACGAGAAGGTAGAAGAAATCTGCGAGCAGGTAAGCAAGGAAGGCGAAGTTTGCGTAGCTGCCAACTTCAACTGCCCCGGACAGATTGTTATCTCTGGCTCTATCGAAGGAATCAACAAGGCTTGCGAACTGATGAAGGCTGCTGGTGCCAAGCGTGCACTGCCCCTGAAGGTAGGTGGCGCATTCCACTCTCCGCTGATGAATCCGGCCAAGGTGGAACTGGAAGCTGCTATCAACGCTACTGACTTCCACACTCCGAAGTGCCCCGTTTATCAGAACGTAGACGCCCTGCCCCACACTGACCCGGCAGAAATCAAGAAGAACCTCGTTGCTCAGCTGACCGCTTCTGTTCGCTGGACACAGACTGTAAAGAACATGATTGCCGATGGTGCAACTGACTTTACCGAGTGTGGTCCGGGTGCTGTACTTCAGGGCCTCATCAAGAAGATTGACAAGGACGCTGTAGCTCATGGCATTGCCTGATTAACTGCATAATATAGCGTACAAATAAGCAGAAGGCGGTAAGGAAATATCAATCCTTACCGCCTTCTCTCTTTCCTGCCCCTGCCGAACGCCAAGGCCGACAGGGCAAGAGCGATTTATTTTTTGATGAATAAAAAGCTACTCAATTTTTTTGTGTGTAGTCAATGCTTGACGCGCTTGTGTGCCAAGGCTGCCAACGGCTTGGCTGCTATGATAAGCGTCACGGCCAGCAGCACCAATACGATGCCCAGCACGATGCGGGGAGTGAGCTGCTCGCCAAACACCATGACTCCGAAAAACAAAGCGGTCACTGGCTCCAAAGCGCCCAAGATGGCTGTAAAGGTAGAGCCAATGTTGTGGATGGCCACCGTCATGGCCAGCAGGGAGATAATGGTGGGGAACAGGGCCAGGGAAACGACATTGACCCACAACTCGGGAGAGGGCACCATCTGAAGCTCCGTACAGCCTTTGAGCCGCACCACATAAATAAGGATACCAAACAACAGGCTGTAGAATGTCAGCTTGGCCGTAGGCAGTTCGCGCAGGGACGAGCGGTTGATGCCTACCATGTATATGGCATAGGTCAGCGATGACAGGAAAACGAACAACACTCCCAGCATGTTCAGCGTCTTACCACCCTCACCCTTGCACAGCAGCGATATGCCCACAAAGGCCAAGGCTATGGAAAACATGGTGAGAAGCGATACCTTCTCATGGAAGAACACGGCCATGATGATGGCCACCAATACAGGATAGATAAACAGAATGGTGGAAGCAATGCCGGCATCCATGTAGTTGTAGCTGATGAACAGGAAAAAGGAGGAAGCCGAAAACAATAGACCCATGACGGCCAGCGGCACAATCTCCGACTTCTTCAAGACAAACGACTGGCCTTGCACCTTCATCAGGATGCCAATGAGAATGATGGCAAAAAAATAGCGGTAGAACAATACCGAATCTACACCCATGCCCTGCGCATAGAGAGGAAGGGCAAACAACGGATTCATGCCGTATGTGGCAGCCGCAAGGGCTCCACAAGTGAAACCTTTCAACTTTTGATTAACCATGATACTGCTTTGATGAAAACGGGCGCAAAGGTAGGAAGAATAACCCATTATTCCAACCCGGCCACCTGCTTTCTGAACATGCCGGGAGACATGCCGCTGTAGCGCTTGAAGAACTTGCCGAATGCCGACTGGTCGGAAAAGGACAAAAGCTCGGCCACATCCTGCACACTATAGGACGGATTACGAAGGCAAACCTTTGCCTCAGACAGCAGCTCGTCGATGATAATGGCACCTGCCGTCTTGCCATAGGTGCGCTTCAGGGTAGACGACAAGGTATTGACCGACACGCACAACTGGTCGGCATACCAGCTCACTTCGTGCTTGTCGCGACAATGTCCGTGCACCAGGTGGATGAAACGCGACACGATGTCGCCCTGCCTGCGCATGTCTTCCAAGTAAGAATCGCCCTCGGCATGTGCAAAGACAATGTTCCACAACTCGTACAAGAAGATACCTATTACCCCCTGCACCAGCTCACACCCGAACAGATGGTCGCGGTCTCCCTCAGACACAGCCAGAAACAGGCGTTCGCCCCAGGCACGCAACCGTTCGGACTCGGCCTCGTTCAACAGCACAAACGGATGCTTGACGTACCACAGCATCTTCTCGAATATCTTGAAACGGAGCGACTCGGATGAAGCGCGAAAAAACGAGTCTTCCACAAACAGGAGCGTGGCACGAAAATCGGCAGACATGCAAAGCTGTTCCCAGCACGTATCAGGTATGAAATCAATGTAGCACGGCGCATTGAACTCCATGCGCTCGCCATTGATTGTCATCCACAGACTGCCTTGCAGCAATTGCATCTCTACATGGCACAATCCTGCCATCGGGTTCTCCTTGAGCAACCCCTGCCCTTCCAGCTTCAGCATGGCCACGCTTTGACGAAAAACAGCCATTTCAAGCCTTCCCGATGCAGGCGCATCAGGAGCCAGCCACCCTTCCAGGAAGTCATTTACACATATCATTCTGACGTCTATTCTTTGATTACTGCCGTAAAATTAACACATAATAAAAGCCGCCAAAAGCCTTTTTTCACTTATTAGGGATTATAAAGCAAAAAAGATATAACACCAAGATTGGAACCAGCGGACAATGGTTTGAAACCAATAGAACACTACATGCTACCACTAATTTTGCGGGCAAAACAAGGACATCGACCTCCTCACGAGAAGAGGATGGATATACCTCACGAGAAGGTGACAGGTACATCACACGGGTAAGGTGAAGGGTACGCACCACCTGACAAGGTGAAGATGAACCACACAACTGCACATCTACAACTAATATTATAAGGAATGAAAAGAATCGTATCTAAAATCAGTTTGGGAGGTATATGCCTCCTGCTCATGGTCTCCTGTCGGGAGGCTGCCCAGCAAGGCCAAGCGACGGCCTGCAAAACAATGGAAGTGGGACGCGCCGACCGCACACTGAATCTGGACTACACGGCTGTCATCAATGGACGGCAGAGCGTAGAAATTCGTCCGCAAGTGAGCGGCACCATCACACAAGTCTGCATTGCCGAAGGTGCCCAGGTGAAGAAAGGGCAAGTGCTGTTCATCATCGACCAGGTGCCCTATCGTGCCGCGCTGGAGACAGCCGAGGCCAATGTGAAGAGTGCCGAGGCCAACGTGGCCACCGCACGTCTGACAGCCAGCAGCAAGGAGGCTTTGTTCAAGGAACGTGTCGTATCGGCCTTCGACCTGGAGACTGCCCGCAACACCCTCTACGAAGCCGAAGCTGCCCTGGCACAAGCCAAAGCCGAGGCCGTGAATGCCCGCAACAACCTGTCGTACACCGAGGTGAAGAGCCCCGTAGACGGCGTGGCCAGCATGATTCCCTACCGCGTAGGCGCATTGGTCAACTCCTCCATCACCTCGCCACTGGTCACTGTGTCCGACGACAGCGAGATGTACGTCTACTTCTCCATGACCGAGAATCAGGTATTGTCGCTCATCAGGCAATATGGCAGCCTGGAGCAGGCCATGCAACACATGCCCGAAGTCGACCTGCGCCTGAGCGACGGCCAACCCTACGGGCACAAGGGGAAGATTGACGCCATCAGCGGCACCATAGACAGCAGCACGGGAGCCGTCAGCCTGCGTGCCACCTTCCCCAACCCCGAACGCATGCTGCGCAATGGGGGCAACGGCACCATCATCTTCCCCTATCAGCGCGACAGCGTACTGGTAGTGCCTCAGGAGGCCACCTACGAAATTCAGGACAAGACATTTGTATACAAGATAGTAGACGGCAAAACCTCGTCTACACAAATCAACGTCTACCCCATCAACGACGGACAGGAATACATCGTGGAGAGCGGCTTGCAGGCAGGCGACATCATCGTGGCCGAGGGTGCGGGCCTGATGCAGGACGGCATGCCCGTAGGAAATACAACGCCAGACAACAACTAAAAGCAGAGGAGAAACGGACATGAAACTAAAGACATTCATCGACCGCCCCATCCTGTCGTGCGTGGTATCGGTCATCATTCTGATGCTGGGCATCATCAGCTTGTTCAACCTGCCCATGGAGCAATATCCCGACATTGCCCCTCCTACCGTCACGGTGTCGACCAGCTATACGGGTGCCAATGCCGAAACCGTGCAGAAGAGTGTCATCGCTCCTCTGGAGGAGGCCATCAACGGTGTGGAGAACATGACCTACATGACCTCCACAGCCACCAACAACGGCTCGGGCAGCATCACCGTCTACTTCAAGCAGGGCACCGACCCCGACATGGCTACCATCAACACCAAGAACCGCGTGTCGGAGGCCGAGGGTCTGCTGCCTGCCGAAGTAACGAAAATAGGTGTCACCGTAGAGAAACGACAGAACAGTACCCTCAAGATATTGGCCCTCTACAGCCCCGACGACAGCTATGACCAGAACTTCATCAACAACTACTTCAAGATAAACGTGGAGCCGCGCCTGTCGCGTATCACGGGTGTGGGCAACGTCAACGTCATGGGTAGCGACTACGCCATGCGCATCTGGCTGAATCCGCAGGTCATGGCCCAACACGGCCTGGTGCCCAACGACATCATCGACATCTTGGGCGACCAGAACGTGGAAGCCGCCACAGGTACATTGGGCGAAGACTCGGAGAACACCTTCCAATATACATTGAAGTATCGCGGACGTTATGAAACGGCCGAGGAGTTTGGTAACCTGGTGGTGAAATCGCTGTCAAGCGGCGAAGTACTCCGGCTGAAAGATGTGGCCGAGGTGGAACTGGGAGCACAAAGCTATGCCTACAGCAGCAACATCAACGGACATCCGGGTGCCACGTGTATGATATCGCAGACGGCCGGTTCCAATGCCAACGAAATCATCAAGGAGATAGACAAACTGACCGAGGAGATTGCCCGCGACCTGCCCAAAGGACTGGTGATGACCGACCTGATGAGTACGAAGGACTTCCTCGACGCTTCTGTACACGAAGTAGTGAAGACCCTGGTTGAAGCCATCCTGCTGGTAGTATTGGTGGTGTACTTCTTCTTGCAAAGCGTACGCTCCACCATCATCCCAGCCATCAGTATCATCGTTTCGCTGGTCGGAACCTTCGCCTTCCTCTACATTGCAGGCTTCAGCCTCAACCTGCTGACACTCTTTGCACTGGTGCTGGTCATCGGTACGGTGGTGGACGATGCCATTGTGGTGGTTGAAGCCGTACAGGCACAGTTCGACATCGGCTGTCGTTCGCCCTACAAGGCCACAGTACGCGCCATGGACGGCATATCGGCAGCCATTGTCACCACTTCGCTTGTCTTCATGGCCGTGTTCATCCCTACCTCGTTCATGGGTGGTACGAGTGGTGTCTTCTACACGCAGTTCGGACTTACCATGGCTGTGGCCGTCGGCATATCGGCCATCAACGCACTGACCCTCAGCCCTGCACTCTGTGCGCTGCTGATGACGCCCCACAAAGACGTGGCCGGAGGCGAGAAGGCCAGCTTCTCCACCCGCTTCCACATAGCCTTTGAAACATCGTTCAACCGCCTCATCCAGAAGTACAAGCGCGGCGTACGCTTCTTCTTCCGTCACAAGTGGGTGTCGGGTGTAGGTCTGGCCGTATGTCTGGCATTGCTCTTTGTCCTGATGAAAACCACCAAAACGGGCTTGGTTCCCGACGAAGACATGGGTGCCATCTTTGTCAACGTAACCACTCCTCCGGGCAGCAGCCTGGCACAGACCCACAAAGCCATGGAGCAGATAGAGGAACGCATCAAGGACATTCCGCAGATAAGCCGGTACTCCAACGTGAGCGGCTATAGCATGATGGGTGGTCAGGCACCGTCGGGCGGTATGCTCATCATCAAGCTGAAGCACTGGGACGAACGTGCCGAGAAGGGTGACGACATCAACAGCGTCATCGGCCAGATATACGCACGCACAGCCGACATCAGCTCGGCCAAGCTCTTCGCCTTTGCCCAGCCTACCATCATGGGCTACGGCATGGGTAGCGGATTCGAGCTCTATGTACAGGACCGCGCCGGCAAGGGAGTGGAAGAACTGCTGGTACACACACAGAAGTTCATTGCCGCCCTGAACCAGCGACCTGAGATACAGATGGCCTACACCTCGTTCGACACCAAGTTTCCACAGTACATTGTCGACGTAGACGCCGCACGTTGCAAGCGGGCCGGCATACAGGCATCGGATGTGCTCAACGTGTTGTCGGGCTTCATTGGCGGTAACTATTCATCCAACCTCAACCGCTTCTCCAAGCTCTACCGCGTCATGATACAAGCCAAATGCGAATACCGCCTGGACAAAAACTCACTGAACAACATGTTTGTGCGCACCTCGGACGGCAGCATGGCTCCCATCGGCCAGTTCATTACACTGACCAAGGTCTATGGAGCCGAAACGCTGACACGCTTCAACATGTACAACTCCATACAGGTAAACGGTATGCCTGCCGACGGCTACAGCACGGGCGACGCCATCAATGCCATTGCCGAAGTGGCACAGCAGACACTGCCCACAGGCTATGGTTATGAGTTCGGAGGTATCACACGTGAGGAAACCGGCAGCGGCAGCAACACGACGGTCATCTTCATCATCTGTATCATCTTCATCTACCTCATCCTGGCAGCCCTCTACGAAAGCCTCTTCATCCCGATGGCGGTCATCCTCTCCGTTCCGTTCGGACTGATGGGAAGCTTCCTCTTTGCCAAGATGTTCGGACTGGAGAACAACATCTACATGCAGACGGGTCTCATCATGCTGATAGGCTTGCTGTCGAAGACGGCCATCCTGCTCACCGAATATGCCTCCACCCGCAGACGTCAGGGCATGACCATTGCCCAGGCAGCCATGTCGGCAGCAGGCGTCAGGTTGCGCCCCATCCTGATGACGGCCCTCACCATGATTATCGGTCTGCTGCCGCTCATGTTTGCCTCGGGAGCAGGCGCCAACGGCAACATCTCTCTGGGTGTGGGCACCGTAGGCGGTATGCTCATAGGTACGCTGGCATTGCTGTTTGTCGTGCCGGTACTGTTCATCGTCTTCCAGACCATACAAGAACGCCTGATGCCCGAACAGGTACGGAACGAAGAGGACTAAAACAATCACCAAACTCTAAAAAACGTTATGAAGAATCATATATATCTGGCCGCCCTTGCAGCACTGCTGGCAAGCTGCGGCATCTACAACCGGTATGAACGGCCGGAAGTAAGCCTGGACGGACTCTACCGTCAGGAAAACGTTCCCGACACGACCAACAGCCTGGCCCGACTGCACTGGGAAGAGGTATTTACCGACCCTCTGTTGCAAAACCTCATCCGCCAGGGGTTGGAGCATAACAGCGACCTGAACATAGCCCGCCTGCGCGTGGAAGAGGCACAAGCCTCGCTGCAGTCGGCCCGACTGGCCTATCTGCCTTCTGTGCAACTCGACCCGCAAGGCACCCTGACCAGCAACGACGGCAGCAAGACTCAGAAGACCTATTCCATTGGCGCCTCGGCAAGCTGGGAGATTGACATCTTCGGCAAGCTGACCAACGCCAAGCGCAGCGCACTGGCAGCCCTCGAAGCCAGCGAGGCCTACCGACAGGCCGTACAGACACAACTGGTGGCCACCATTGCCGAGAGCTACTACACATTGCTGATGCTCGACGAACAGGTGCGCATCACCACCGAAACCATAGAAAGCTGGAAGGAATACATCCGCAGCCTCCATGCCCTGATGAATGCCGGCGAGGCCAACCGCTCCACCGTGAGCCAGGCCGAAGCCAGCCGCGTCAGCGCCGAAGCTTCGCTGCTCAGCCTGCAACGGCAAACTTCGGAAATGGAGAACTCCCTGTCGGCCATATTGGGACAGGTGTCGACGCACATTGACCGCAGCACCCTGGCAGACCAGACTTTCCCCGAACATCTGGCGGTGGGGGTACCGCTCGACTTGCTGGCCAACCGTCCCGACGTGAAACAGGCCGAAGCCGAACTGCGCCAAAGCTTCTACACGACCAACCAGGCACGGGCCGCCTTCTACCCCTCCATTACCCTGAGTGGCTCGGCAGGCTGGACAAACAGCGGCGGACAAATGATAACCAACCCCGGCTCGTGGCTGTTGCAGGCCGTGGGCTCGCTGGTGCAACCGTTATTCAACCGGGGCAACAACATCGCCAACCTGAAAATAGCCAAGGCCCAACAGGAAGAGGCTCTCTACAGCTTCAAGCAGGCTCTGCTCGATGCAGGAAATGACGTTAACAATGCCCTGACACAATATCAGACGGCCCGCGAACGCATTCTGCTGGGCGATGAACAGATAGCACACCTGGAAACCACTGTGAATGATACAAAGTTGCTGATGCAGTATGGCACGACAAACTACATCGAAGTTCTCACTGCTCGTCAATCTCTACTCTCAGCACGCCTTACACAGGCGTCCAACCAATACGACCAAATTGAGGGCATCATCAGCCTGTATCATGCACTGGGAGGAGGTCTGTAACCCAGGCCTCTCTCCCACTCTTTCCTGACCCTTACCTACAGCCCTTAAACCAAGCGCCATGCCTTCTGCGCTTTGGTTCGAGGGCTGTCATTATATTCAATATTATCCACCAATAGTCTAATATTCACAAAAAACTCATTACTTTTGCAACGGACAAATAAATTTATCCGTTCACAACCTTGCAAACATAAAAGAAGCATCACTGCACAGGAAAGAGACCTAAGACGAAATTCAAGCGTATGCCCTGCCATATCTTGGTAGTTATCATGCCATAGCATAAGCTGAAATGGCCGAATACAACACTCTTAACGAACATTGAGGCACATCTGTTCCCATTATTTCTTAGGGAATCCCCGGCAGTCAATAAATGCAGACAAACAAACGAATAGGAGCTTATGGATTTTAATCTGGAAGACACAAACGCGGTAGAAGACATCCGCCATAATGAAGAAACGGAATGCGACGAGTACCTGTTCAGAGGCGAATGGTACGAAAAAGAAGACCTGATTGACCACTTGATGGGGCTGGACCTGACCACCATCGAAAAAGCACGCGGCCGCATCAGTCTCGACAAACTGCCCCTGTACTTTCCGGCAGACATCTACCGCATTGCTCTTGAAGAAGAGAAAGCGCAACGGCGCACCAAATCCAAAGGATGAATCATCCACACAATCAGACATATAACATACCCCCTATTCCCCCCAGTCAAAGGCAATCGACTACATACAGCCGCTACCCGCCCCGTCCTTCCCCTGCAAAGCAAGGGAAACGAATATCCGTGCGATACATCGATGCCCGTTTAGGCAATAGGCTAATGCGCGAGCGCGCAACAGACTAATGAGCGAGCGCGCAATAGACCAATGCACGGGCGCGCAATAGACCAATGCACGAGCGAGCAATAGACCAATGCACGAGCGAGCAATAAACCAATGCACGGGCGCGCAATAGACAACCGCCTGCTGCTACGGACATAACCATCCACAGGCAAAGCCGAAAACGCATACAATAAAGAGGGGGTGTCAAGATAGATTTACTTCTATTTTGACACCCCCTCTTCACTCTGATTTTACCCCATCAACGAGGCCACAAATACGGTCAGCACACAATGCCAATGCTGGGCAGCGACGCCCCTTGCATGGCAAAGCAGATGCCGAACACAGCCGCACTGACAATCCACAGAATGCAAAGCGTCCACTTAAGACCTGACGACATGGATTGCCACTTGAACGACTGATGGAAGATGACCGAAACCAGCATCACCAGCGGAATGCCAACCAACAGAATGCCAGCAATATACATCACTATGGCCGACAGAGGCGAAGCCGGCAGAATGAAATCAACGGACGGGAACATGGCAAACAGTGCCGCACCGCCTCCGATGGCTATGGCTATAGCAGCAAACAGCAACGCCACGAACACAATGCCCAGCACAAAAAGCACAGGACTGCAAAGTATGGCCAGAATGACTGCCCCAATCTTCAACACCCAGCCGGCCAGCATGACGAAGGTATCGCCCACCTGTTGCAGGAAAGTACGCGGCTTGTCCGACTTCATGTACGAGTTTACCCCGTTGGCCATCTTCTCAAAGCCGTCGGTCACGGTCTTGCCAATGTTCTCCACGGTCACGGCCTCTCCCCTCATGCTCAACTTCTCGGCTGCTGTCTTGGCCTCAGGTATCAGCAGCCAGCACACTATGTAGACGGGTACCAGCGTACCATATCCGCATATCAGCACCACCAGCAATATCAGGCGCATCAGCGTAGCATCCCAATCCAGGTAAGCAGCCATACCGCTGATGACACCTCCCAGAATCTTGTCGTCAGGATTGCGGAACAGACGCTTGCGCGCCTTCCCTTCCTCCCGATAGCCATAGTTCGGACCACTGCTCGCTTGTCGGTCCTGACCGATGGTTTCTTCCTCCTCGCCCGTCTCCATGTCCTCGGGCTTACCCATACGGGCTATCACCTCTTCCACGTCGGCAATCGTTATCACCTGTTTGCCACCCGTCAGTTTCTCGACAAACAGTTCAGAGATACGCCGCTCTATGTCGTCCACAATCTCTTCAGCACCGGCCTCCTTGCGAAAGTGCTGTTTCAGGTTATTTAAATAGTTGTCCAGCAATCTATAGGCATCCTCGTCTATATTGAAAACCGTACCACCTAAATTTACACTCAAAGTCTTTTTCATATCTTGTTTCTGTTTAATTAATAACTATATATCAAGGATAGAGACACCCCTATCACTGATCACTGACCACTTACCACTGACTGCTCATCACCTCCGTTTCCTCCTGCAATATGATTTACCGTTTCATTCAGTTCTTTCCACGAAGTCTCCAGCTCTCCCAGAAAGGCTTCGCCCTTCTCCGTCAGCCTGTAATACTTGCGAGGTGGTCCCTGAGTCGATTCTATCCACTCATAGCTCAGCAAGTCATCGTTTTTCAATCGGGTGAGCAAAGGATAGAGCGTCCCCTCCACCACTATCAGCTTGGCCTCCTTCAGCTTCTGTATGATATCCGAAGCGTATGCGGCCTCCTTGTGCAGCAGCAGCATGATGCAATATTCAAGCATGCCCTTGCGCATCTGCGATTTCACATTATCTACATTCATCTTTTCTGTTATTTTGGTTACATCCTTCCACGTGGATATCTGTACCGGTCGTTTGTATGGCACAAATATATGTATTATCATGGTACCTTGCAATGCAAAGTACCATGTATTTGCACTAATTAACAGATATGAGGTAACAGACACCTATTGCAACACTCGCCAATACAGCCTGCTCTCACCATCCGGAAAAAAATCAGAAAAGTATCCTGCTTGCAGCAAATCCTTCCTCAGAAGGCTGCGATAACCACCCAAAGAACAACCCGGCAATAAATATGAACCATTATGAACTTGACTCTTATTCATAAGCTCCTTATTTTTGTATCAAATTAAATTCTCAAAAGTATATGAAAACATGTTATCAGTTCATCTATGCAGCCTTGTTTGCATTGCCTGTCATAGGATGTTCTTCTGAGCAGGCCGACGCACCGGAGCCTGATGTGCCGGAACCTGTGCAGATTCCAATCTCTTTGAATTGCGGCATCACGACCTTAACAACACGCGCTACCGACACCGGATTTGAGAAAAACGATTGCATAGGTCTCTATGTAGTAAACTACAACGGAGAAAGCGCCGGCACCCTGCTGCCCGAAGGTAACCATGTGGACAACATGAAATTTACCTACAACGGCAGCTGGACTCCCGACACTCCTATCTATTGGAAAGACGACACCACTCCGGCCGATTTCTACGGCTACTATCCTTATGCCGCAACTCCTGCCAATGTGGAAGCAGTGCCCATCACAGCCATGTCAGACCAAAGTACGGAAGCCAACTACAAAGCCTCCGATTTCCTATGGGGCAAGACCCTGAAAGTTACCCCCACGGAAAAAGCCGTCGGCATCACCCTCAATCACCTGCTCAGTTGCGCAGTGGTCAAGGTAACCGCCGGCAACGGATTTACCACCGAAGATTTGGAGCAGGCCGACATCCAGGTCAAGCTGAACAAAGCCGTTTGTCAGGCAACCATGAACCTGAAGGACGGCAAGGTGACTCCAGGCACGCAGGAAGCTCAGAGTGTCTCTTTCCTCCGCGGCGAGCAGAACGTATTCAAGGCATTGATTGTGCCGCAGGCCGTTCCGTCAAACGACAATTTCTTTACCATAACGATAGACGGGCGCGACTTCAACATGAAGAAAGAGTTTACCTTCGTCGGCGGCCAGCGCCATACTTTCACCATTACCGTCAAAAAGACCAGCAACGGCATCAATGTTGACATAGGCGACTGGGTGGACGACGGTGAAGACAATGGAGGCGTAGCCGAATAACCCAAACATAACATGTAATTCAAATTGCAACAAAAAGACAAACAACTCATGAAAAAAAACATCATAAACAGCTGGACCATGCTGGCGCTCCTGGCACTGACAGCATGCAATGACGATACCTTCGGCCCCAACGGAGCGCAGGAAAACAGCGGACGCCCCATCGTCCTGGCCGGAGAAATAGACCAGGTAGCGGTAACCCGTGTCAACGACAACGGATTTTGCGACGGCGATGAGATGGGTGTATATATCGTTGACTACCAGGGTAGCACACCGGGCACCCTGCAAAACAGTGGAAACCGCGGGAACAACGTTAAGCACACATTCGATGAAGCTGCCTACAAGTGGAACTCCGCCTACGATGTTTACTGGAAAGACGACCACACCCACATTGACATCTACGGATACTACCCCTTCGGCTCACCCGAGGACGTAAATGCCTATTCCTTCAAGGTTAAGAAGGACCAGTCGGCAGAAGCCACGGCCAACGAAATGGGAGGCTACGAAGCAAGCGACTTCCTGTGGGGTAAGGCGGCAGACGTAGCACCTACCGAGAAAATCATACGCATCCCTATGCGCCACCGCATGAGTAGCCCACGCATCACCCTGGCCGAAGGCGAAGGATTTGCCGAAGGAGAGTGGAGCAAACTGGAAAAACAGGTATTGATAAAGAACACCCGCCAAGATGCCCTTATCAATTTGGCAGACGGTAGCGTCACTGCCACCGGAGAGGTTTCGCAAACAGGCATCATCCCTTACGTAAAGAATGACGTATTCCGCGGCATCGTAGTGCCTCAGACCATTTCCGCCGGCACCAACCTGTTCACCATCACCGTCGACGGGGTTGTCTATAACTTCAGCAAAACCGAAGACTTCACATACGTCAGCGGCAAGATGCACAACTTTACCATCCTGGTAAACAAGAAGGAGCCGACAGGTGAATACACCTTTACCCTGGCCGATGAAAGCATTACCGCCTGGGAAAACGACGACGTGTCGCACGATGCAACCATGAAGGAATACATCATCATTGAATCTTCAGCCGGACATCTGAAAGACTCTATTACGGCTGCCAAGAAAGACTACCGGGAAGTACAGAATCTAAAAATAACAGGAGAAATCAATGGAGTAGATTTCTACTTTATGCGCGATTCGATGACCATGTTAAAGGCTTTGAATCTAAAGGAAGTCAAAATAGCACGCACAGACGAACTCTTGCACTTTGGAAGCGGTTCCTGCCAACCCCGCACTTATGATGAGGACGAGATTCCTGAGGGAGCCATGGCCAATAAGAGTTCACTGCTCCAGTTAATATTACCTGACAAGCTGAAAATCATCAATGTAGGAGCATTCACCGACTGCATAAATCTGTCCGGTTCACTGATAATCCCCGAAGGCGTAACCAAAATTGAGGCCGGCGCATTCTATAACTGTAAAAACCTGACAGGCACATTGTCTTTGCCCAGCACACTGACCTCTCTTGGTGATGGATGGGACCGTTACTGGTATGGAGGAACATTCGGATATTGTGGCTTTACCTGCGAACTGATACTGCCCACCAATCTGGAATATATCGGTACTACCTGTTTTGCAGAATGTACCAACCTGTATGGTGCACTACACCTGCCTGACAAGTTGAAGACCATCGAAGCCGGTGCGTTTCATAATTGCAGAAACATCACTGGAAGTCTGAGTATCCCACAAGGAGTCACGGCTATACCGGAAACAGCTTTTGCTTCATGCGGTTTCGACGGTACTCTTACACTACACGACGGAATTGTAACCATTGGCGAAGCAGCATTCCAGGATAACCATTTCAAAGGCGAATTGTCCTTACCTAAGGATTTGGTCGTATTAAGTAATAGCGTATTCTGTGGCTGTGACTTCTCTGGAGAATTAAAGCTTCCTGAAAGATTAAGAACCATAGGTTCCAATGTATTCGGAAGTCCATCCAGTGCAAGTAACTGGCGATTAATGGGCGTGCTTGAAATCCCGGAGGAGGTAATCAGCATAGGTGAAGGAGCTTTTTATAATTGCAGCAGTTTGGAAGGTATCATTATTCCCGAAAGCGTAGAAAGCATTCAGCGCGATGCGTTCTACCAGTGTTTTGGCATCGGAAGTATTGTCTGCAAAGGTGCCATGCCCCCCCACGTACAGGACGGAGCCTTTGACGGCGTATCCAAAGACAACTTCACCCTTGAAGTACCGGAAAGCGCCATTCAGCAATACCAGGCAGCAAGCGGTTGGAGCGATTTCAAGCGCATTGCCGCCCACCGCGAACTGGTATGCCGCCCCAGCATAGCCAACGCCATTAATACCAAGTGCACCCGCACTCTCGTCATCGACGCTGAAGGCGACTGGACCGTAGAGAGCATGCCCAACTGGTGTACCCTGTCGCAAAACGAAGGAAGCAAGAAAACCGAGGTAACCCTGACCATTCAGGAAATGGCTTCGGGAAGCGCCATGCGCACCGGAGAAATCGTCTTCAAGCTGAAAGACCAGGACTACCGCCATAAGTGTACCGTATCCCAATACGACTACAACTATGCCGAAGATGAAATCATCACCCTGCAGAAAGCCACACAAGGCAACCGCGGAGGCATCAATCTTGTATTCCTGGGCGACGGATACGATGCCAAGGATATTTCCGAGGGCAAATACATGAAAGACATGCAAGATCAGGTAGAGAACTTCTTCGGCATTGAACCCTACAAGACCTATCGCAACTATTTCAATGTCTACACCGCCATTGCCGTATCGCCCGAAACCGGTATCGGTACCATCAACACCATCCGCTATGCCAAGTTCGAGACAACCTATACGGGCGGCGTTGGTCTGAAATGCGATTACGATGCTGTCTTCGACTATGCGCTGAACATACCCACCGTCACCAAAGACAACCTGAAAGAATCACTCATCATCATGGTGCCCAACAGCACCGACTATGGTGGCATTTGCCAGATGTGGGAAGACGGTTCGGCCATAGCGTTCTGCCCGCTGAGCACCTACGGCTATCCGCTCGACACGCGCGGCGTCATCCAGCACGAGGCCGGCGGACATGGATTCGGCAAACTGGGCGATGAATACATCTACCACAACGAGTTCATCGATTTCTGCAGCTGTACCTGCTGCGGACACGTCTATGAATTCAACTGGGCCAAATCACTGGGATGGTACGACAACCTCTCCCTCAGCGGCAAGATGCACGAAGTACCCTGGAGCCAGCTGATATTCGACGACAAGTATAGTGATTTCGTTGATATTTTCGAAGGCGGATTCATGCACAATCGCGGCGTCTACCGTTCCGAGCAGAACAGCTGTATGAACAACGACATCCCTTACTACAGCACCATCAGCCGCATGTCCATCGTAAAGCGTATCAAACAGTATGCCGGCGAAAGCTTCAGCTACGAAGATTTCAAGGCCAACGACGTGATAAGCAGCGAAGTCACAACGCGCAGCTTTAACGATGCAGGAAGCAGCATACATCATTTCCAGCTACCGCCTCAGATTCATAAAGGCAGCCCGCTGAAGTAAGATTTTAAGTTTAGAGTTATAGTAAAATGATTTAAGTTTCGTAAGTATATTAAAAGGTTGTAGTTAAGAAATTAAGCCAATATTTTTGTGAAAATATGCCGACCATATACTTGAACTATCGGTTTTAACTTCTAAGCCAACCTTAGTGGACAATACACCTTCAAGTTTAGCACTTGTGAAACTTAATAATAAAAAGATAATAGAATGGACAATCAAACAACTATTGGACGCTTATTTGGCGAAGATATGATAAGCTTTATTATACCAAGCTATCAAAGAGCTTATTCTTGGAGAGTAGGAAAAGATGGACGTATTGGTCAAGTTGAAATGTATTTGAATGATATTATTGACCAACCAGATAGTTCCAACTATTTCTTGGGGCACTATCTCTTTGAGAAAACCCCAAGGAATAGGTATGAGTTAATTGATGGACAGCAAAGACTGACAACAACGGTTATTTTTATGAGTTGTTTAGTTAAAGAATTACGTAAACGTGGAATCGAAAGTTTCGAGTATAATAATATACAATATGCTACAGAACAAATATACGAGCGTTACCTTCAGCCACGATATGGAAACCAGAAGTTTGAGACGGTTTCAGAAGATTCTTCTTTTTTCAACCGAGTAATTATTAAATGTGATGGTGACTACAATAAGATAGAAACGGGGAGAAAATCAGAGCAACGCATTCGTGAAGCTATATTATTCTTTGAAAAGAAAATGTCTGCGACAACAAAGGATGAAACTCTTTATAAATGGTTTTATGTGATAGACAATGCCATAATCACAACTTTTGTGTTGAGTGGTGAATCAGCAAAGCTCACAGCTACCCAGATATTTGCCTTTCAGAACGACCGAGGTTTGGGATTGACTACATTAGAAAAGCTGAAAGCCTTTCTAATGCACCAAATATATAGGAACAATACCACTAATGCCATTAGTAACATCCGCTCAATAGAAGCTAAATTTGCTTCTATTTATACCTATGTTGAAAGGCTTGAAACCAAAGAGGACACAGTTTTAGGCTATCACTGTTCAGCTTTCCTTTCAAGTTATGATTCTCCATTAGAAGCAATAAAGGAGAGTTTGCTGTGCACAAATGATAAAACTAAGTGGATTAACGATTTTACAAGTGAATTATGCCGTTCCTATTCTTTGATGTGTGAAATAGAAAATACGTGGCATCTGTTTAACAGTCTTATATCTGATGTATGCATTCTTGACAAAGCTGATTCCATGCCATTAGTGCTCAAACTGTGTCATTATAATAGTAACGGAACAAATATAAAAAACAATCCAGCCATTGACAATGCGTTAAAATTGGTAGAGAAAATATTATTCAAAATGACTTATACTTTGGGTGATTATCGTACCAATAATCTAATATCCATTGCCAAAAACTACAAACCTGATGGATATGAAAACCTACTATCAGAACTCACAGACAAGTGTATTCACGGATTTCAGCAGTACTGGGATTTTAATGGAAACTGCCTGCGTTACTTTACTGTAAACAAGTATCATTATTATAGAGAATTGCGATATGTACTATATAAATATGAGAACTATTTACGTATAAAAGCATGTCAACCTCTACTGTCACCTGATGAATGTACTAATGTTTTTCGTGATGTGTCTGTATCAAACACGTTAGACCATATTACCCCACAAACACCTGATTTTACAGAATATTCTGAAGAGTTTTGCAATGACTATCTTAATAATATAGGTAATTTGTCTCTTCTTACATGGGGTAATAACGCCTCCAAGAAAAATCACAATCCTGCGGATAATGACGTAATGGAAATGTATAATAGTATTTTCTATTCACATAAAGAAATCTACGAAACACTTAAAAGAGAAAAACAATGGGGTGAAAGACAGATAGAAGAACGTAGAGATAAAATTGTTACATTTATTAAAGAAAATTGGTTGAACTGATTTTTGAAACTTAAAAACTAACTAATATGCACCATAACAAGTTATGTCACACATGGAAAGCAGGACTTCTGGCTGTCCTGCTGATGTTGGGAAGCGGATGCAGCGACAACGAATCACCGCTACCTGCTGCCGAAGATGAGAATGCGATGTCTTTCAACGTCATGCACCCCCGACAGGCCGCTACCAATACCCGCGTCACCAGCACCGCCTTTGAAGCGGGCGACCACGTGGGCCTATTCATCACCCGTCAGGATGCTCCACTCGAAGTATCGGGCAACTATGTCAACAATGCAGCCCTGACTTTCGACGGCAGCCAGTGGAACCCCGAAAAGCCCATATACTGGGATGGCGGCACCTACAACATCTATGCCTACTATCCGCAGGTCAGTCCGGTAGTTTCCGTCGACAACTTCCCGTTCAGCGTATCCACCAACCAGAATACACCGAGCAGTGGTGAAGAACCCGGCGGATACGAAGCGAGCGACTTCCTGTGGGCCTCCAAGCTGAATGCAACAGCCTCCGGCACACCGGTCAACCTGCAATTCTCGCATCGCATGAGCCGCATGCTCATCCGCCTGGTTAAAAGCGAGGACTATGAAGGCGATTTGCCCGAAGACGCCGAGGTCTACATCCACAACACCGTACCCCAGGCAACCATCGACCTGAGCGCCGGCGTTGTCACACGCGACAGCCATGGCACGCGCCAAAGCATACAGGCACAAAATCTGGGCAGCCATAAGTATGCCGCCATCATCGTACCTCAACGCCTCGACAACCGCCAGCCCCTGGTCGAAGTCATCATGAAAGGCGTATCCTACTTGTACGAAAGCAAATTTGTTTTCAAACCCGGCATACAGCATACCGTGCAGCTGGTTATCTCCAAGAATCCGGAACAAATCAAGATTGAGATAGGAGGTGAACTGGAAGATTGGGATGAATAATTTAAGTTTCTGAAGTAGTACAGAATTATCAGTCAACAAGTTGACTTAGGAGGTAAAGCTTCATACACAAGTTTTCTGAGAATTAATCCTCTGTTGCTCTGACCGGCTTTACCTTCTGAAGCCCACATGAAAGTGGGCTGATACCTTCTTTACTACTTTATTACTGACAAGTTTTGGCAAAGCCAAACTTGAATGAATAACAGATATATTAGGTTATAATGAAGGAGTTAAGGAGTTAAGAAGTTAAATCAATACATTGTAAGAAAGTTTTCAAGTTTATGAGCTTTTAAGTTTTTTGAGATAATAAAACTTTAGCTCCCGCATCGAGTGCAGGATGACCATACGGGCGAAGACAGAATACAATCCATCTGCGGTCATCTGTTCCATCTGTGTCATCTGTATGCCATGATTGATTGTTTTCGGCTTTAACTCCTCAGCCCGCCCTGGTGGGCAAAAACTCCTTTTACGCGCTCTAACACCTGCAAGTTTTGCACTTGCTCAATCTGAAGATATTAACTGGTGGGGAGATGTCTTCCTTCTTTCTTCAACTTTTGTTAAAGGGAGAAGGATAGACATCTTAATTTTAGAGTATCTTTGCCATCGCATGTGCCATACTATATCACACAACAAATATATGATTCGCATTCTACTATTGCACATATTGACCTGCGCCCTGCTGTTGTCGTCCTGTCAGCCGGCAGATGTTGATACCACCGAGGCTCTTCCTTTCAGCAACGACGGAAAAACCTGGGGACTCATCGCCACCGACGGAACCGTCATCCTGCCAGCCAACAGCCTTCAGCACCGCCCATCCCCCATTGTAGGCGGCATGTTCAGCATGAGCGACTCCACCGGACGCATATATCTATACGACTCCCGACACCCGTCATCGCCCGTCAGCCAACGCAGCTTTGTGTCCATTGGCCATTTCTTCGAATCCGTGACGCCCGCACTCGAAGCATCCGAAGGCCCTATCCTGCTGATAGACAAGCAAGGAAACAACGTAGCGTCTACAGCCCAATATCCCCAATACGAAATTGTGCTGATGCACAACTTCAGCAACGGACTGGCCCTGTTTGCTACGGCCAGCGGTAAATACGGCTATATGGATACCCGGGGAAACATTGCCATACCGCCCCTCTACGACCGGGCCTACGATTTTCACGAAGGACTAGCCCTGGTTGGAAACACCAACAGCCAGGGGCAGACCGGCTATCTGCTGATAGATACCGACGGCCAGGCAAGCACCGCCATCGGCCTGTCAAACTCCCTGCTCGATACCCGCATTGCCGGCAACCGGCTGCTTTTCTATAACATCAGCTCCCGCCATCTCGGCTTTTTAAACCGTAAAAGTGACCTCCAGTTCTACCTGCCCGACCATATCGACCAGGCCTCACGCTACCTGTACGACATGGCCGTTATACGGTCCAAGCACCAGAAGGGCCTCATCGACCTCCAGGGCAACATCCTGCTGCCCCCCGTCTACGAAAACATCCATGTGGCCGGCCCCGAACTCGTTGCCCTGAAGAAAGACAGTCTATGGGGCATCACGGAGCTGACAGACAACCCGGCCATACACTTCCGGTACGACTCCATCGGACATTATTACAGCAGCGGACAGGCCATTGCCCGCAAACAGGGACGCAGCTTTTTCATCAACAGGCAAGGAGAACCTGCGGGAGAGACGTATGCTTATATCCTCGAAGACTCCACCGCAAGCCGCCTGTGTCCCCAACGCTTCCTGATACACATGCCCGCCCAAACTCCTACCGCCGAGCCTTCGGCACAGCCTCTTCAAGCACAGGCAAATGCCGACATGCCATCCCAGCAGGACAGGAAGGAAGACAACCCGACAGCCAATACCAGCCGGATAGAACAAAACGACTGGAAACAGATAAGCAAACAGCACCCCTTCTACCAGGAAGCCATCAAAGTGGTATCCGGAAAACTGGAAGAAAAAGATGCTGAAAACAGAAGAATGATACTGAACTACGTGGAACACCTCCGCACCTCCTATACGACCAAAGATATCGACTTTCTGGAACAGCTGTTCAGCGAGAATGCCCTTATCATCGTAGGCACCGTCGTCCACTCTTCCCAGAAAGAAACCGGCTACCTGTCACCCGCCCAGGTGCTCTACAATGTCAGAAACAAACGCCAGTACCTGGACAAGCTGAAACAGGTGTTCAATGCCAACCGAAGCATCGACGTCCAATTCAGCAATTTCCACATCATGCGCCACCCCACCATCAAAGGTATCTACGGAGTAAGCCTGCGGCAACAATACCGGTCCGACATTTATTCAGACGACGGCTATCTGTTCCTGCTTTGGGATTTCCGCGACGAAACCGCCCCCCAAATCCATGTACGTACCTGGCAACCGCGCATGCAGACCGACCAGACACCGATACCTGAAAACGAAATATTCAACATCAATAACTTCAACCTGCAATGAAGCACGCCTTTCCTCACATATTGTCCTGCCTGGGTCTCATCCTGTCACTCCTTTTCACAACAGCGGAAAGCAGCGCACAGGATTTTACCGTGCGCCATTTCCGAATGATACCCAACGACATCACAGCCTATATCGAGCCCATCCGCGACCTCAACGACGAAGCCTGTGCCTTGTTGAAGGTCGTGGGCGACAAGGATTTTGTCTTCTCCTCCCCTCTGGGAATCGTAAAGCGCAAGAACGATGTAGGAGAAATCTGGGTATACCTGCCCAAAGGCAGCATCATGATAACCATCAAGCATCCCCTGTGGGGTGTCATGCGCGATTACCGCTTCCCCACCCCACTGGAGTCACGCATGACCTACGAGCTTGTCCTCGACCAGCCGGTAGGCTATCGCCATCCCATAGTCATGCCACCGTTGCAGCAGCCCCTCCTCCCCGACACGACCCTGTTTCTGGCCGGTCCCCTGCCCCTCGCGCCTTCTCCGCGCCCCCGCAGGCCGCGCGAACCCTGGAAACGGCTCATGCTGCTCAACGTCGGACTGCATGCCGACGGACCCTCCATCGGCTTGCGCCTTACCCTCATGAGGCGTCACGGTGCCTACCTGCTTGCGCAGAAAGATTTTCATCCCATGCCACAGACCGAAGGAGTATGCGACAAAAACGGACTGCCCAACGGTGCCGATGAAATCCCCTATTACACCGGACACACCGAAAACGGACGCTGGGCACTGGTAGCCGGAGGCATCCACCGGCTCACTGGCAATCTGTGCTTATACGAAGGAGTGGGTTATGGCCGCCGGGATGTGGCGTGGGAGCAATATAATGGCTCCCTTCTGCGAAACAAGGACTATTCCTACCGGGGCATCTGCCTGGAAGCCGGCTGGCTTTACCGCTTTCGCCGCATGGCCGTGTCGGCCGGAGTAATGAGCATCCAGGCACGCTACTGGGAAGCCATGCTCGGTATTGGTATTCACTTCTAAACAGCAACAGCAAACAAGATGAAAAGACATCCCCATACTTATTTCACACTACACTGCATGCTTTTACTGCTGGTGTTCCTTGCATCATGCAGCCACGAAGAAAATCCCACGAACCTGCCACCGGTGGTACACGTAGAGGAAGCTACCAACATCACACGTACAAGTGCCGACCTGTCGGGACAGATTGAGCAGAACAGACAAAACTCCGTCAACCGGATACAGTTCCGCTACGGCACCGGCTCCGACATGCAGCAATACATCAGCATAACCCCCGGTCAGGAAATATCCGCCCACCTCACCGGCCTGCAGCCCGGCACCCTTTACTACTATTGCCTGGAGGCAGGCAACAAATACAGCATGATACAAAGCGAGGTCATGACCTTCGAGACGCAGCCCAACACCCCGCCTACCATCAGCCCGGTCAGCATGCTGAACCAAGGCCCGGTCAGCATCACGCTGGAATATGAAATCCTGAACAATGGCGGCGAAGACATCCTTTCTACCGGCTTCTACTACCGCAAGCAGGGCGATGCCAACGAACAGAAAATAGAACTGAACCCGCAAGGCAACCGCTTAAAAGGACGCATCTATGGCCTCCAAATGGATGCGGACTACCATATTCAGGCCTATGCCGCCAATTCCATCGGCGAAACACGAAGCGAAGCCTACCTGTTTCACACCGAAGAAGCCGTCGTCCTGACTCAGGCAGGAACCCTGAGCGAAGCCATCAGCCAGGAAGAGAAATACCTGTTTGCCAACCTGAACATGGTTGGACCGCTCAATGGAACAGACATCCGCTACCTGCGCGACATGATGGGCATCGATATCAACGGCGGCCAGACTCCCGGCATATTGGAAAATATCAACCTGAACGACGCATCCATCGTATCCGGCGGAATTAGCTACGACGGCAACCGCTATACCACCGACAACACCATCAGCCAGGGCATGTTTTCCAACTGCAAGAAATTAAAGAAGCTGACAGTACCCGCCAACACGGAAATCATCGAAGAAAACGCGTTTGAGAACTGTAGCGGCCTGACCCAACTTCATATCTCGCCTGCCGCCCGGCAGATAAGTCCTTCCGAGGGTTGCACCAGCCTGACGGAAATAACAGTGCCTGCCGGAAACCCCTGTTTTACCTACTCCGATGGAGTGCTCTACAATAAGGACATCACCTCCGTATACTGGTTCCCTGAAAACAAGACCACGCAGGAGTTCCAACTGCCTGCAAGCGTCACGACCATTGAGGCCTATGCCTTCCGCCATTGCCGTGCCGCAACGGTCCTGCTCTCTCCCGCAACCACCAGCATCGGCCGGGAAGCCTTTACCGCCTCATCCATACAGAGCATCACTATACCCGACAAGGTAGAAATCATCCCTGAAGGATGCTTCCAGCAGTGCAGCCAGCTCACCTCCGTCACGCTGGGCAGTAATATCAACTATATCTCCGCATATTGTTTTGACCAATGCCTGGCACTCAAGCACCTGTATATCAAGGCCACCGAGTTTCCTCCGGTATGTGTGGCAGAAACATTCTCCGGTGCCGAGCACCTGTTTGAAACATGTACCCTGCACGTACCTGCCAATCATAAGGGCATCTACTCCACCCATAAAACCTGGGGAAAATTCAAGCACATTGTAGAAGAATAAGATATTGAGGTTTCGGAGTTACAAAGTACTAAAGTTAGTTGAGAGTTGAGAGTGGAGGGTTGAGAGCTTTCAGAGTGAAGAGTTGAAAGTGGAGAGTGGAGAGATACGGGTATTTCTTTAGACGTGGATGTTATTCAGTAGTTAGTGATAAGTGGTAAGTGGTAAGCCGCTTGCATTGTATTGGCTTTAACTTCTAGTTCGCTCCGCGAACGCTAACTTCTCTAACTCCTTTAACTTCAGACTCTCTAGACGCGAATTGCACGGATGAAGCGGATTTATTTTTTAAGTTGACGAGTTAATGAGGGAAGTGAGTTGATGAGTTTTTAAGTTGATGAGTTGACGGGGATTACTGACCACTAACCGCTTACCGCTCATCACTAAACAATTGGCTTTTAACTTCTAAGCCCCCAGGGCGATAACTTCTTCTAACTTCCTCTAACTTCTGATTTCTTAGACGCGGATTGCGTGGATGAGGCGGATTTATTTTTTTAAGTTGACGAGTTGATGAGGGAAGTGAGTTGATGAGTTTTTAAGTTGATGAGTTGACGGGGATTACTGACCACTAACCGCTTACCGCTCATCACTAAACAATTGGCTTTTAACTTCTAAGCCCCCAGGGCGATAACTTCTTCTAACTTCCTCTAACTTCTGATTTCTTAGACGCGGATTGC
>ENA-UONS01000065-UONS01000065.1-human-gut-metagenome-genome-assembly--contig:-CS19-NODE-65-length-135228-cov-15.664955_pt1 | contig 135228 bp, 109 predicted proteins | sample MGYA00242458_ERZ724005 | MGnify/ENA metagenome assembly ERZ724005
TAAGGGAGTATAATTCCTGTGCGACTGATTCTGAAGACGGTGTCGTGCAGGATTTTTTTTAGATGTGCGTTTATTAGAATCGAATACCTATGAAACAACTTATTACTTCTCTATTATTTTCGTCGGCCCTGCTGGGAGTAACCAGTGGACAGGCACAGCAGGTGATGACGGTCGACGTTTCCAACCCTGTGGCAGCTATTCAGCCTACCATGTACGGGGTTTTCTTTGAAGATATTAATTTTGGTGCCGATGGAGGATTGTATGCCGAGCTGGTAAAGAACCGGTCTTTTGAATTTCCGCAACCTTTTGTCGGTTGGGTACCGTTTGGAAATGTCACGGTGAAGGATGAAAATCCGTGTTTCGAACGCAATCCACACTATGTACGTATTGTCAACGACGGTCGTCGCCTGCGTGCCGGTATTGATAATGAAGGTTACCGCGGCATCGGACTGAAGGCCGGTGAATCTTATCGCTTTTCTGCTTACGTTCGTACGAGTGCTGCCAAACCGATGAAGTTGTCTGTGGAACTTGTTGACTCTGACGGCAAGAATCCCTTGCGCAAGGAACTGGAAGTGTCTGGTTCGGAATGGACCAAGCTGACTGCCGTCTTGAAGTCGCCTTTCACAGATGCCCATTCTCGCTTGCGTGTAGTATTGCTCACTGAGGGTGAGGTAGATATGGACCACATTTCGCTCTTCCCCGTCAATACTTGGAAGCAGCGAGAAAACGGCCTGCGTGCCGACTTGGTGCAGGCTCTCTATGACTTGAATCCGGGTGTATTCCGTTTCCCCGGTGGTTGTATCATAGAAGGAAATACGTTGGCTACCCGCTATCAGTGGAAGAATTCGGTAGGGCCGGTAGAAAATCGTCCGTTGAACGAAAATCGTTGGAACTATACCTTTACTCACAAGGCTTTCCCCGACTACTTCCAAAGCCTGGGGCTGGGTTTCTTTGAATATTTCCAGCTGTGCGAGGACATCGGTGCCGAACCTCTGCCGGTGGTCAGCTGCGGCCTGTCCTGTCAATACGAAAGCAACGAAGTAGTGCCTTTGGACGAGTTGCAACCTTATGTGCAGGATGCGCTCGACCTGATAGAGTTTGCCAATGGACCTGCTACCTCTACCTGGGGAAAAGTGCGTGCAGATATGGGACATCCTGAACCTTTCAACCTGAAGATGATAGGTGTGGGCAATGAGCAGTGGGACAAGGTTTATGTAGAGCGTCTGGAAGTCTTTGTGAAGGCCATTCGTGAAAAGTATCCCGATATCAAGATTATAGGTTCTTCAGGACCCAATGCCGACGGCGACAAGTTTGACTACCTGTGGCCCGAGATGAAACGCATCGGTGTGGACCTGGTGGACGAACATTACTACATGGCACCGGAATGGTTCCAGAAGAATGCAGCCCGCTATGACACTTACGACCGCAAAGGTCCCAAGGTGTTTGCAGGTGAGTATGCGGCGCATGATTATTCGACTGACAAGGAGAACAACTGGCTGGCAGCCTTGTCTGAAGCTGCTTTCATGACCGGCTTGGAGCGCAATGCCGACGTGGTACATCTGGCCACTTATGCTCCTTTGTTTGCGCATGTGGACGCCTGGCAGTGGAATCCCGACATGATTTGGTTTGACAACCTGCGTATGATGCGTACTCCTACTTACTACGTGCAACAGCTCTATGGCATGAATGCCGGTACGGATGTCCTGAACCTCAGGATGGATGGTAAGCCTGTGGCTGGGCAGGACAGTCTGTATGCTACGGCAGTTACCGACAGCCGAACCGGTGAGGTGATTCTGAAGCTTGTCAATACGGGTAGCAAGGCAGCCGATGTGCAGATAAACTTCCAGGGACTGAAGAAGAAACAGTTGGCCCAGGGTATTTGTATCTATATGCAGAGCGACGATCTCAAGCAGAAAAACACGCTGGAAACTGAAAACCTAAGGCCGCAAGTCACTCAGGTACAACCTGCTGACGGACAGTCGCTGCGTATTCTGTTACCCGCCCGTTACTTCGGTGTCTATCGTTTGCCGCTTACAGCCAAGGGTAAGTAATCCGGTACTGACTGAGATTTGAATCAAATTCAATTAATAGATAAATTTATTGCGTATGAGAAAACACTTGTTTATGGGGCTGCTGACAGCTTTGGCGGTTAATGCTTCTGCCCAGTCCTTCAACGAATGGCGTGACCCGGAGGTGAACGCCGTCAACCGCGCTCCTATGCACACCCATTACTTTGCCTATGAAAGCCTGGAGGCTGCCCAGCGAGTGGTGAAAGAGCAATCGGAAAACTACATGACACTGAACGGCACCTGGAAATTTTTCTGGGTGCAGAATGCCGACCAGCGTCCTACCGGCTTCTGGAAGATGGACTACAACGATGGCGGCTGGGACAAGATGCCGGTGCCCGGAGTATGGGAACTGAACGGCTATGGCGACCCGATTTACGTCAATATAGGCTACGCGTGGCGTAACCAGTATAAAAACAATCCGCCATACGTGCCGGTGGTGAACAATCACGTTGGCTCTTACAGACGCGAGGTGGTGGTGCCGGCCGACTGGGCAGGCAAGGAAATCATAGCTCACTTTGGTTCGGTGACGTCCAACATGTATCTGTGGGTCAACGGCAAGTATGTGGGCTATAGCGAAGACAGCAAGCTGGAGGCAGAATTCAACCTGACTTCTTACCTGAAGCCCGGTCAGAAGAACCTTATCGCCTTCCAGGTGTTCCGCTGGTGCGACGGTACTTATTTGGAAGACCAGGACTTTTTCCGCTATAGCGGTGTGGGTCGCGATTGCTACCTGTATGCACGTGGCAAGCAACAGATTGCCGACATCCGTGTAACGCCTGACCTGGACAGCAACTACAAGAACGGTACTCTGACGGTGAACCTGACTACCAAGGGTGGTGGCAATGTGGAACTGGAACTGCTCGATGCTGCCGGCAAGCAGGTGGCTTCTCAGACAGTCAAGGCTAGCGGTAAGGTACAGACTGTATTCAATGTAGAGAATCCTAACAAGTGGACGGCCGAGACTCCTTATCTTTACACCTTGCGTGCTACGCTGAAGGACGGTGCCCGTGCGCTCGAAGTAATTCCGGTGAATGTCGGTTTCAGAAAGATTGAACTGAAGAATGCACAGGTGTTGGTCAACGGACAGCCCGTTCTGTTCAAAGGTGCCAATCGTCATGAAATGGACCCCGATGGCGGTTATGTAGTGTCGCGCGAGCGTATGCTTCAGGACATCCGTTTGATGAAGATGTACAACATCAATGCCGTGCGTACATGTCACTATCCCGATGACAACTATTGGTACGACTTGTGCGACCGTTATGGTATCTATGTTGTGGCCGAGGCCAATATTGAGTCTCACGGAATGGGATATGAAGAAGAAACCTTGGCACGGGTCGACAGTTATCGCAAGGCTCACCTTGAACGCAATCAGCGCAACATTCAGCGCGGTTTCAACCATCCCAGCATCATCTTCTGGTCGCTTGGCAACGAAGCCGGTTATGGTCCTAACTTTGAAGCTGCTTACGACTGGGTAAAGGCAGAAGATTCCAGTCGTCCCGTGCAGTATGAGCGTGCTGAGAAGGATGGAAAGACGGATATTTATTGCCCTATGTACTATGGTTATGATGATTGCAAGAAGTATGCTGAAGACCCTGCTTCGAGCAAACCGCTTATCCAGTGTGAGTATGCTCACGCCATGGGCAATTCAGAGGGAGGCTTCAAGGAATATTGGGACCTCATCCGTAAGTATCCCAAGTATCAGGGTGGCTTCATCTGGGATTTCGTTGACCAGTCTGTACGTTGGGAAGGTAAGAACGGCGCCATGATTTATGCTTATGGTGGTGACTTCAACCGTTTCGATGCCAGCGACATCAACTTCTGCGATAACGGTCTTATCAGCCCCGACCGTCGTCCCAATCCCCACATGGAAGAGGTAGGCTTTTACTATCAGAATATCTGGACCAGCCTGGCCGGTGAACCGGCATCGGGCGAAATCTCCATCTACAACGAGAATTTCTTCCGCGACCTTTCCGCTTATTACCTGGAGTGGGAAGTGCTGAAGAATGGTGTGGCTGTTCGCAGCGGCCGGGTGGATGACCTGAATGTGGCTCCGGGACAGACTGCCAAGTTGAAATTGCCGGTTGGCAAGTTCTGCAATTGTGCCGAGTGGTTGCTCAATGTCAGCTATCGCTTGAAGAATAAGGAAGGCTTGCTTCCCGTAGGATATACTGTAGCACGCAATCAGTTGACATTGAATGCTTACAAGGCTCCGAAGATGGAGGTTGCCGACCAGGCCCCTGTCAATGTGGCTCCACAGGCACCGGTGGTACAGGACAATGATAAGAACTATCTTATTATAGAAGGCGAGACTTTCCGTTTTGAGTTCAATCGTGAGAGCGGTTTCCTGACACGCTATGAGATTAATGGCCGCAATATAATGAAAGAAGGGGCTGCCCTGATTCCCAACTTCTGGCGCGCACCGACCGACAATGACTTCGGTGCTAACCTGCAACGCAAGTATGTGGCATGGAAGAATCCTGAAATGAAACTGACCTCGCTGGAACAGCAGACAGAAGGCACCTCGGTAGTGGTGAAAGCCGCTTATGATATGCCGGGTGTTTCGGCCAAGCTCTATCTGACCTATACGGTGGGCTTTGGCGGTACGATGATGGTCAACCAGAAGATGGTAGCCGACAAGTCGGCTAAAGTGTCCAATTTCTTCCGCTTCGGTATGCAGTTGCCTTTGCTTCGTGCGTATGACACGGTGGAATACTACGGTCGTGGTCCGGTAGAGAATTATGCCGACCGCCATTCTGCCGCCTTCCTAGGTCGCTATCGTCAGTCGGTCAGCCAGCAGTTCTATCCTTATATCCGTCCGCAGGAAAATGGAACCAAGACCGACATCCGTTGGTGGCGTGTTCTCAATCGGGCAGGCAGTGGTGTGCAGGTAGTGGCCGAAGCACCGTTCTCGGCTTCAGCCTTGCACTACACCATTGAGTCGCTCGACGAAGGTTGGAGCAAGCGCCAGTGGCACTCACCCGAAGTGGAGGAAGCCGACCTGACCAATCTTTGCATAGACAAAGTACAGGCTGGTCTGGGTTGTGAGGATAGCTGGGGACGCATTACACGTCCTGAGTACCAGTTGCCCTATGGCGATTATGAATTTACGTTTATCCTGAAACCGGTACAACATTGCATTGAATAAGCCGTTTGCAGTATTCCGTTTATTCGGATGATATAGAAAAGAGAAGGAAATGCTTAGTGAAAAACCGGGCATTTCCTTCTTTTGTTTGGTACGGGTGATGGTGCTTGTTTGAAAAAGAAACAGTGGATATCCGCTCTTGGTAATGAGGTTGACGGTTATCCACTGTTTGATGTTTTTATGATAGTTTTCGCTGTGCTGCTGAGATGCCTGATTCTTTTATAAATACCTTTTATGGCTTGACTGAGAAGTGGGTGATACACCAAGACATCCAGTCTGTATCGTCTTCTACATCAGTCAGACAGTCGTAAAGTTTCCATAAATTGTCTATCGTTTCTTTCGACCATTTTTCCTCACTTTCCTTGGCCCTGGTATACATGCTTACAGCTCGGTTGCGCTGCGGATTGGATATGGTCCAGTTGAGTTGCCCTGAAGAACACCAGTAAGTCATAGGCAGTATACCTGCGCTAATAGGTGGCGAAAAGGCAGTTGTAGGAAATCCTATCCATTGTTCATAGAACATTTGCTCTTGTTCTTTGTTAAAATCGAGGTATATTTGGTTAGTGTTTTCCGATAACCAATAGCGGGCTTTCATCCAGAATGTGAACTCTGCTTCTCCGGCTCGTTGCAGCCACCAGTCAAAGGTACAATCGTCATAGAATTGAATTTTCATGGCGGTTACATCCTCTGCCGCTCTGATGAATATGCTGTCCACCATTATATCCACAAAGTCCATTGCGTCTATTGTTTTCCCTTTCCATTCCATTGGATAGGAATATCCGGCAGCGATAGTTACATATTCGGGATTGATGAGAAAAACAAACGGTTGTTCCAGCAGTTGTTCTTGAACCACATGACATTCTCCATTCAGCTGTAAAATGCCGCTTTCTTTAGCGTAATACCCTTTCACATTTATCTCATAGTTGGGCGTTGTATATTTACCAGCCAGATTTAATTCATTCGGTCCGGGTTCTACATCCAATATGAGTTGGGGAGCCAGCATTCGAGACATGCCATATACGGTTAGTTGCAGTTTGGTACTGTCTTTGTCTACTTGAGCCAAGCTAACATAAGCAGTTGTGTCTTGCCCATTCCACAGGATAGACAGGTTATTGTCTTCAGTAGAAAAATGGATGTCATACAGTTCAGACGTTTTCATTGGAGGAATTCTCTCTTCATCATTGTTGCAGGCTGTAGCTCCCAGTAGTAGAAGGGAGCAAAACCACAAGGCTGTTTGGATGGTAGCGTTCTTGTTTTTCATAAGCAGCTTTTTGATTGATGCTCAAATATATATATTAAAAATCAAAATGTCAATAGATGATATGTTTTTTATGGAGTTTTGCTGATGGAAGGGTGGACGGAGTTATTGAAACAGGCCTTAGGTAGATGTGTATTATGGAATAACCGCTGATACCCAGTACCCGTTCCCATATCTTGTATGTACCCTTCTGTCCGTCTGTGCCAGCAGACGGCTGAAGGCCATGCACGAGTAGCCCGCCATGGCTGCCCGATTCTTCTGCTTCAATACGGTATAAATGTCGGCTGCCGACATCAGCCGTGCACCTTGTTCATCAGGCTCTGTAAAGCGGAAACAGGATTCCAGGACTTCCTCAGCAGGGATGGTACGGTAGAAAGCACGGTTATGTTGCTGTATTTCTGCCTCTTCCTGCTTGTTGAACCAACAGCGTTCACCGCTGTTCAATTCTTCTTTCAATTGAGCATACAGCTGTGCATGGTCAATGGGTGTAGTGCAGTCAATCTGTTTCTCCACTTCAATGCAGATAAACCGTCGGCTACCCGAGGCATCTACCAGCAGGTCTTTTCGGTTCGCTGTACCGATAAACGAAGCAATACGTGGCAATGGCTCCGTACTACGCTTATAGGCGCGGCGTATGTGCAGGCTTTCCATCTGCATTAGGTTCTTCAGCAACGGCATACGGGTAGCGGGCAGGCGGTCAAATTCGTCCAGGTTGATAAGGCCGTACGATGCCAGCTTGTTTTCGGCTGAAGTGATGTTGGTCAGGTCGAAGCTTTCAGTGAAGTATTGCCGCAGTTCCTTGGGCAGCAACATACGGCAGAAGGTAGACTTGCCCATACCCTGCACGGTGCTGACCAGCAGGGGAGCAACGCTGTTGGCACGTTGTTCCTGTTCGTTATTGTTCATCCACTGTGCCGTGACGCCCAGCATCCAGCGGTGGAAAGAACGTACCCACAGGTCGTTGTCTGATACACGTTTGGCCAGTTCCTTTACACGATCCTTGCCGTCCCAGCGGGGCAGGCGGTTGAAGTAGTTGGTAAACGGATGGTAAGCAGGCGCATGCTCCGAGTCGATATATCGTTTGATGTCCACATCCCAACAGTCCACTCCTTCTTCCATGGCAGCCAGCGAGATAGTATGCAGCAGACGGTCATCAACAGGACGGTAGGTCAGCTGATGGGCATCTTCATTCGGCTGTTCCGTATTGAGCACAGCACATTCCGCCCGGTCAGTCAACCGGTTGTAGCGGAAGGCATAGTGCAGTTGCAGGAAGTTGAGCAGTCGGCGCATGGTCTGTTGCTGGCGGGTGGGGTTAGACGATTCTTTCACAGCAACATTCTCTTTTTCAGTTGCTTTTAATTCTGTCTTTTCCTTTCCTTCATGCGTTTCCACCCATTCCACGACCTCGCTCTTGCCGTTCAGCCAGAATTGGAATTCTTTGTTCTTCTTTTTTATATTATCAGCATTAGCCTGCATGGTTGTGTCCCATGTCAGGCATATATCCAGTTTGTTTCTACCCATGACGACACTGGCCTCGCCATCGGGCAGCATGGCGCAGATGCGTTGCAGGTTGGATAGCAGGTATTCGCAGTTGTTGGGTTCGTACTCGTTTTGAACAGGTGCGGCAGGCTTCTTGGATGCGCCGGAGAGGAGATGGAGGAAATGATGGAAGAGATTCATGATTTACAGCGGTTAGTGGTTAGTATATTTTGTTCCTTGTTGATTCGTTAACTTGTCAACTCGTCAACTCATTTTGTGTTTTATCGTGTATTCGCAAATATACAAAATCCGGCGGCCTTTGTCAAGTGTTTCGGATGGTTTTCTTGTGCGGTGAATGAAGAAAAATATCAGCAACAGAAGAAGAAAAAGTTATCCGGGTGAAGTTTCACAATTATATGCTGGAAATGAGTGGGGTGTGGTGAAACATACTGGCGAAGCCTTATCCCCGGGTGCACTCGCTTAGTAGAGACGTGGCGTGCCGCGTCTCCCCGTTCGCATTCTAATTTTAGCCTCCATATTATTCTGTTTGTCAGATAAATACTGTGAAACCTGCGTCCTGAGACGCGGCACGCCACGTCTCTACTAAGGCTGGGCTGTCTTTCTCATAGATAGTTGTTGTTTGTATCTTAAGACCTACCGTGGAAAGTCTTAAGAGCTGGCACGAAAGGTCTTAAGAACTACCGAGCCAACAGTTAACTCCTTTACAACACAGAAAAAACGGGTGTGAAGCCAACCTGAGGTGAAGCTTTCACCATATATATTTGCAAGAAAGGGATTTATGGCTGAAGGTGAAGGCGTGAAACTTCAGGCGGAAAACAGAGAAATAAGGCAGTTGGCAGAACGTTTTGACCTCGACATGTAGTAAGATGGAGAATGCAAAGAGGGACTTTAGTGTGCTAACTATGGACTTTGGAATGCTGAAGAGGGTCTTTACGGAAACAGATACGGCAGCGTGACCTGACGCAGCCGTATCTGTTAGTCAACGCAGCCGCAAGCGTGAGCCCATGCAGCCGTAAGTGTGAATGATAGCAGTAGACTCCTTGTCTGTTAGCAGTTTACTACTATCACGTCAGTAGTCCACTGCTATCATGTAAAGTGTTTACTGCTATCATGCTTCTTGTTAACGGGTGGGTCGGATGAATATTCTTATTGAACGTCTGCAACCACCATCCATTTCAGCAAATTCCCAATATTCCGTAGAATATCAGCAAGTTACAAAGACGATAAAACAAAAGCGACAACTGATTTTCATCAATTGTCGCTTTCTGTCGGAATGAGGCGACTCGAACGCCCGACCCCTACGTCCCGAACGTAGTGCGCTACCAACTGCGCTACATTCCGATTTTTTTGTCATCTGTGGAGGAACTAACAAACCTCCTTCCGTTTTTGACGGTGCAAAGATAGGAAAAAGGTTCAATCTGGCCAAAATAAAAAGAAATAATTTTTTTCTTGTTCGTCGTGGAACTCTAATAATGGCATGAATGGCTGAATGGGTGGAAGGCTATTGCATTCTGATTATGAGTCTATTGTATGGCTATCTGCTTTTTTTGTCATGGCTATTTTTTGTGGCAATTTGGTTAAATCCTTTTGTCCATTCATCGAAGTTTCTAGATGTGTCATAATGAACTATTATGAATTTCTGCAATTGTTTTTTACTTATAGAAGTATGCAATCCTAATATTTATTAATCATATTGATAAAGAACAGAAAACTCGATTGATTAAATTCGTTTTCTATTTATATTTGCAAACACAAAAAAAGGCTTGAATTAGAAACTGTTTTATTAGAGTTATAATGGGAGGGTATAAGGTTACTGTGTCCAGGACAGAATTGAAGACACGGATTGTAGAAAAAGCTGTGGAGCAATTTACACAAAACGGAATAAAAAGCGTGACCATGGATGACATAGCTGCTATGCTTGGAATTTCGAAACGTACGCTTTATGAGATATTTGCTGACAAGGAAGCTTTGCTTGAAGAATGTATTCAGCGTGAACAGGCAGAGAGTGAGGAGTTTGTGAAGAGTGTACTGGGTACCTCGCAAAATGTATTGGAAGTGTTGTTGAAATGCTATCAGCGGAGCATTGAAAAGTTTCATGCGACCAACAAGCGCTTTTTTGAAGATTTGAAGAAGTATCCTAAGGCTTATGCCCAGATGTCAAGACGGCAAGATAAGGATGTGGAAAAAACCGTCGAGTTCTTCAGAGAGGGCGTCAGACAAGGCATCTTTAGAGATGATATTAATTTTTATATCATGAATCGTCTGGTAAGGGAGCAGTTGGATGTGCTGATGAATACGGATATTTGTGAGGAGTATTCGTTTGTTGAGGTATATGAGTCTATTATGTTCACTTACCTGCGAGGCATCTCGACTGAACGGGGGGCAAAGGTACTGGAGGAATTTGTAAGAGAGTACAGAAAGAAACGTTGAATCAAGATAAAGGCCGGAAGGCCTTTTTTTTGTGGGCATTCGGATATGGGGCGGTGGCTGCTTTTATATGGAGAGATACTGTTCTTGTAAGCAGGTTGTTTCAATATGTCTTATCGGTTAGCGCGAGTAATGTTCTGAACGAGTATGCTGACTGTTAGGATTTTCGTACGCTGATGATTGCTCATAATTGGTTTGCTTGCAGGGAAATAGTTCATTGTTTATGTCGGGTGTGGCTGAGTGGAGGAATACTTGGATAAGTTTAACCTTTATCATTATATATAAATAATGTATTGGTTGAGTTATTTATTGAATTATCTTTGCGGCTGCTTATGATGAAAAACTATTTGAAACATACAGGTTTGTTGATGCTGTTGGTAGTTGGCATGTTGCTGGCTATGCACTTTCTGCCGCGCATAGAGTTGGGAGGCCGGGTGATGAGGCGTGTCGATTTGTTGTCGGATGTACGTCCTCGTGTGGTAGAGGAAGCAGTGGATGATACAGCGTTTCTGATGCCTCCTAAGCCGAAGCCTGTCTTTGTGGATTCTTGTCCGCAGGGAAAGGTTTGTATTGAGGATTATGGCGATTCGACTCATCGCGGAATGGAACCTTTTTATCAGGCGCTTGACGAGGCCGGTAAGCGGGTGGTGCGCATCGCGTATTTCGGTGATTCTTTTATTGAGGCAGATATACTTACTGCTGATTTACGTGAAATGCTTCAGCAGAAATATGGAGGAAGTGGGGTAGGATTTGTGCCGGTTACTTCTAATGTCAATGGCTTCCGGCCAACGGTGAAACATTCGTTTTCCGGTTGGGAGTCGCATGCGGCTGTAGATACGATTGGCTTTGACGCTTCCAGACAAGGCTTGTCGGGACATTACTTTTTGCCTCGCTCGTCAGGTGCTTATGTGGAATTGAAGGGACAAGACAAATATGCGTCGCGTCTTGATACCTGTAGGCGAGCTTCTGTTTTCTTCAAATCCTCGTCTTCCGGCTTGTTGAACGTGCGGCAGAATGGGGCAGCGGGCCAACAACTTGTCATGGAGCCTGCAGGGAATATCCAGGCGTTGTCGGTGGATGGACGCATTGGCAGTGTGCGGTGGACGGTGGAGCAGGCCGATTCGGCTGTATTCTATGGCGTATCGATGGACGACGTGATGGGCATAGGTCTGGATAACTTCTCGTTGCGTGGTGCGTCCGGACTTTCTTTGCGCCGGATACCTTTGGAGACCTTGCGCGATTTTGACCGTTGTCGTCATTACGACCTGATAGTATTGCAGTATGGCTTGAATGTGGCTACCGAGCGTGGCCGCAATTACGACCATTATGCGGCCGGCCTTCGCGAAGCAATAGAACATCTGAAAAAGGCATTCCCTGAAGCCGGGCTACTGATAGTGGGAGTGGGTGACCGCGACTATCGTACGGAAGAGGGCGAGTTGCGAACCATGCCGGGCATCAAGAACCTGGTGCGCTATCAGCAGAACCTGGCAGCCGACTGTGGCATAGCCTTCTGGAATCTGTTTGAAGCCATGGGAGGAGACCTCAGTATGGCCAAGCTGGTTGAAGCCAAGCCGGCGCAAGCCAATCTGGACTATACCCATATTAATTTCCGGGGCGGTAAATACCTGGCCGGCCTGCTCTATGAAGCACTGGTTTGGGGAAAAGAACAATATGACAAGAAACGGGCGTATGAAATGGAATAAGAGTTTTTCGGCTTATTGCCTGCGCGTTGTCTGTTCGTTAGGGTTGCTTGTATCTACGCTGGTGGTGAGGGCGCAAGACGCCGTGCCGTCTTTGTTGGAGCCCGATTCTGTAATTCCCGACTGCGATACCCTTTTTCTGTACAGTCACCGAACAGATACGGTGGCTTTACCTCTCTTGTGCTTGCCCGAAGCCTTTCAAAATGTGAGCGACAATCAGCTGACCGACAGCTTGGGCGTGTTGCATCCCGTATGGGAGCGCTTGCGGATGCTGAAGTTGGCGGCTGGTGTCGGCCAGGTGAGCGACAGTCTGAATATAGTCCATGTGGGCGACAGCCACGTGCGTGGACACATCTTTCCGCGTACCGCCGGCGAAGTGCTGAAGCAGGCTTTTGGTGCTGTGCGATATACGGATTTTGGCATCAATGGTGCTTTCTGTTTCACCTTCCTGCGTCAGGACCGTATAGACCGGATAGCAGATTTGCATCCCGATTTCCTGATTCTGTCTTTGGGCACAAACGAAAGCCACAACCGACGATATAATTCCACGCTTCATTATCGGCAGATGGAAGAACTGGTGCGCGAATTGCGTGCCCGTCTGCCCAATGTGCCCATATTGGTGACTACTCCGCCGGGATCTTACGAACGTCAGCGTACGAGCCGTCGTCGTCGGTCGTATGTCATCAATCCGCGAACTTCGACTACGGTAAAGACCATTGAACGCTGTGCCGATGCCAATGGCTTGGCCTATTGGGACATGTACAACCTGCTGGGTGGCGCGAAGCGTGCCTGCCTGAACTGGCAAGAAGCCGGGCTGATGAGGCCCGACCATATCCATTTCATGCCCGAAGGCTACAAGCTACAGGGCGAGTTGCTGGGGCAGGCTTTGTTGAAGGCATATAATAATTATGTGAAGTCACAGTAGCTGAAGTCCTAAAAGAGGTTTTCTTATTTATAAAACGAGTTTGTTTATACCTGCTTTTGTCAAGTAATAGTTTTTATTTCCAGTATATGAGTTTTCCAGATATCGACTTGTCTCTGTTGCCCGGTTTATTTACTTATAGTCCAGACTCTCCGATGATATTCAGCAGCGGCCTTTTCCTGTGGCTGTTTCTGGCATTTGTGTGGGTATATCTGTTGTTGCGGAAGCGGACTACGGCACGCCTGGTGTTTGTGACGCTCTTCTCCTATTATTTCTATTACAAGAGTAGCGGAACGTGCTTCTATCTGCTGGCACTGGTGACGGTTAGCGACTTTTGCATTGCCCGTTTGATGGAGCGTGCCGAGTCTAAAGTGATACGCAAGCTGTGGGTGACGCTTAGCCTGACCATTAATCTGGGACTTTTGTGCTATTTCAAGTATACCAATTTCTTGGGCGGGGTTATCGCTTCTTTTACGGGTGGTACCTTTACACCGCTGGATATTTTCCTGCCGGTGGGCATTTCATTCTTCACCTTCCAGTCGCTGAGCTATACCATTGACGTCTACCGGCGCGAGATTACTCCGCTCCGCAACCTGCTCGACTATGCCTTCTACGTGTCCTTTTTCCCTCAGCTGGTGGCGGGCCCTATTGTCCGCGCCAAGGATTTCATTCCCCAGATACGTCGTCCGCTGTTCGTTTCGCAGGAAATGTTTGGCCGGGGCGTATTCCTGATATTGAGCGGACTTTTCAAGAAAGCGGTGATTTCCGACTATATCAGTGTCAACTTTGTAGAACGTATTTTCGACAATCCGTCGCTCTATTCGGGTGTGGAGAATCTGATGGGTGTCTATGGCTATGCACTCCAGATTTATTGTGATTTCTCCGGCTATAGCGATATGGCCATAGGTATTGCCTTGTTGTTGGGATTTCATTTCAACATCAACTTCAATTCGCCCTATAAGTCAGCATCTGTTACTGAGTTTTGGCGGCGCTGGCACATTTCGCTTTCGGGCTGGTTGCGCGATTATCTGTATATTTCCCTGGGTGGCAACCGAAAAGGTAAGTTCAGACAGTATCTGAATCTGATTATCACCATGTTTCTGGGTGGATTGTGGCATGGGGCGTCGTGGAACTTTGTTCTGTGGGGCATGCTGCATGGTGTGGCTCTGGCAGTGCACAAAGCCTGGATGTCTGTAACGGGGCGTCGCAAGGGTGAGGCAAGTCATGGGCTGCGGCGTTTGGGCGGCGTTATTGTCACCTTTCATTTTGTCTGCTTCTGTTGGATATTCTTCCGTAATGCAGAGTTCAGCACGTCGGTCGATATGTTGAGACAGATATTCACGGCTTTCCATCCGCAACTGCTGCCTCAGTTGCTGTCGGGCTATTGGGAAGTATTCGCGCTGATGTTGCTGGGCTATGTGCTTCATTTCCTTCCCGACCGTTGGGAGCGTGCCTGCACGACTGGAGTTATCCGTTTGCCTTTGTTGGGCAAGGCCTTGCTGGTAGTGCTGGTGGTTTACATCGTTATCCAAGTGAAAAGCGCAGGCATACAGCCTTTTATTTATTTTCAATTCTAGTATTTGCGAATAACAGGTAATCGTTTTATAATGTGTCCGACAGCTATGACAGTCATTATGATTCCTATTCTATAATGCCATAAACTAAGTGGAGATTTTGACCCGTTTATACCGAGTAATGCGATGCCGGTAACGGACAGCAGTAAAAATACGATGGACAGGACAACTGTAACCTTACTTTTTCTGCCTATTCCTTTTTTTACGATTCCTTTATACCACCCCCGGTGTGTTGCCACGTGGAATATTATAGTAACAAGGAATAATACACTGCTCAATACATGAAACACAGCCCAGTTATGCCATACTTCGTAGCTGTTCCAATGTCCGGCCAAATGCAGCCTGAACCCCGAAATTGTAGAAACGATGAATGCAGCGAGCAGAATCCAGTCTATTACGAAAATTCTTTTCATATATTTCCAAACTTTATTATGTGGCAAAGGTCACTACTTTATTGGAAACGGGCGATAACAATTGTAAAGAAATGGAGCTTAGCGGCGGTTTCTGATACGGGAAAGCGAAACAGGAGTGATGCCAAGATAGGAAGCTATATAATGTTGCGGAACTCGTAGAATGATGTTGGGATATTCCTTCAATAGCTCTTCGTATCTTTGCTGTGGCGTATTTTTGATACGAGACAAAAACAGGTGTTGGTAGAAGCTGAACCGCTCTATGATTTTTTCTTCATATAGCAGCCTCAAAGAAGGATTGCTGTTTATTTTATTGTAGAAGTCTTCTTTTTTCATAAATAGAACTTCTGTAGGTTCAATGCTTTCCAGTGAAAACAGGCTGGGCGTACTTTTGTATAGGCTGTCAAATGAAGCCACGAAATCACCTTCGAAAAAGAATTGGAAGGTTATATCCTTTCCTTCATTGTAGAAAAACAATCTCAGGCATCCTTTACGGATAAGGTATAGCCTATCTGCAATCATACCTTCCTCTAATAATATCGTTTTAGATGGAATGGTTAGTGTCTTTGTTACTTCATAAGGGAAGTGTTCATCTGAATATTGTGCTGTCATAGTGCAAAATTATGAATAATTTCAGTTTTATTTGACTCAAGGTATGGAGAGTTTAGGTGTTTCGCAATGGAAATACAACTTTAGTGCTGAAAAACATATACAGTAAGTGACTCCGTAAATAAGATTTCGGTTCTGCTAGGTTATAAGTTCTCAGTACAGACAAGTGACCGAAGTACCTATGTTCATAAGTATCATATAGTGTGATGAATGAAATCATGTAACATGATAACTGGAATCATGATACATGATAATAGGAATCATGTAACATGATTATATGACAAATGTAGGCAGTGACAGGATTTGTTCGAATAGTAAATCCGTTAAATCCTAAGCTTTGAAACCTGTTTGCCGGCTTCTTCTATTGTACTATCTTAACAGACGGTAAACTCACTCCGCTTCTTTTAACGCCTAATTAGCATTTATAGCTAATTTATTGTAGATGAATATATGTGCTTATAAACAAAATTTGTAACTTTGCGCCACTAAACAAATTATACGCATACTTAATATTACGTAAATCCATGTCTGAAACGAAAAGAATTAAAACAGCGTTGGTATCTGTTTACCACAAGGAAGGTTTGGATGAAATTATTTCCAAGCTACACGAAGAAGGCGTAGAGTTCCTCTCAACAGGTGGAACACGCCAGTTTATAGAATCTTTAGGCTATCCCTGCAAGGCAGTGGAAGAGCTTACGACATACCCTTCCATTCTTGGCGGACGTGTGAAGACATTACATCCGAAAGTATTCGGTGGCATCCTTTGCCGTCGCGGATTGGAACAAGACATGCAGCAAATCGAAAAATATGAAATACCCGAAATAGACTTGGTAATTGTTGACCTCTATCCGTTTGAGGCCACCGTTGCCAGTGGCGCTTCTGAAGCCGAGATTATCGAAAAGATTGATATAGGTGGCATTTCGCTGATTCGTGCAGCCGCCAAGAACTACAACGACGTGGTTATCGTGGCTTCTCAGGCTCAGTACCAGCCGCTTCGTGACATGCTGATGGAACACGGTGCTACTACAACACTGGAAGAGCGTCGTTGGTTTGCCAAGGAAGCGTTTGGCGTATCTTCTCACTATGATACTGCTATCTTCAACTACTTCGACGGCAATGAAGGTTCTGCTTTCCGCTGCTCGGCCAACAATCAGAAGATGCTGCGCTATGGTGAGAATCCTCATCAGAAAGGTTTCTTCTATGGCAATCTGGATGCCATGTTCGACCAGATTCATGGTAAGGAAATCTCTTACAACAACCTGCTCGATATCAATGCAGCCGTTGACCTTATCAACGAGTTTGGCAATGAGACCACTTTCGCTATCCTGAAGCACAACAATGCTTGTGGTCTGGCTACCCGTCCTACCGTGCTCGAAGCTTGGAAGGAAGCTTTGGCTGGCGACCCTGTTTCTGCTTTTGGTGGCGTACTGATTACGAATGCCGTTATCAACAAGGAGGCAGCCGAGGAAATCAACAAGATATTCTTCGAAGTTATCATTGCTCCTGACTACGATGTGGATGCACTCGAAATTCTGGGTCAGAAGAAGAACCGCATCATCTTGGTTCGCAAGCCCGGCGAGTTGCCTACCCGTCAGTTCCGTTCGTTGCTGAACGGCGTGTTGGTTCAAGACCGCGATTTGAAGATTGAGACTCCTGCCGACCTGAAGGTAGTGACTACCAAGGCTCCTACGGCTGAGGAAATTGAAGATATGCTGTTTGCCAACAAGATTGTAAAGAACAGTAAGTCTAACTCTATCGTATTGGCTAAGGGTAAGCAGCTGATTGCAAGTGGTGTAGGACAGACTAGCCGCGTGGATGCCCTGAAGCAGGCCATCGAAAAGGCTAAGAGCTTTGGCTTCGACCTGCACGGTGCTGTCATGGCCAGCGACGCGTTCTTCCCCTTCCCCGACTGTGTGGAGATAGCCGGCAATGAAGGTGTTACTGCTGTTATCCAGCCGGGCGGAAGTATCAAGGACCAGCTCTCGTTTGACTACTGCAATGAGCATGGCATCGCCATGGTTACTACTGGTTTCCGTCATTTCAAACATTAATTAGATACAGGCCACGGCCCGTGTTTTAGGTTATTACTGTGGAAGTCGGAATGCGCCCCTGCGTGCATTCCGACTCTTCGGTAGCATAGAGCAGGATGTCCTTTGAAAAAGCATACACAACGGATTCTTCTCTGTCTCAGTACTTTCACAGAAACGCGGACCGTGATTTATACAAATCAATATGGGAATATTTTCTTTTACACAAGAAATAGCGATGGACTTGGGCACTGCCAATACTATCATTACTTCCAATGGTAAGATTGTGGTGGACGAGCCTTCGGTAGTGGCACTTGACCGTCGTACAGACAAGATGATTGCTGTGGGCGAAAAGGCCAAGATGATGCATGAGAAGACTCACGATAACATCCGTACGATTCGCCCCTTGCGTAATGGTGTGATAGCCGACTTCTACGCTTGCGAGCAGATGATACGTGGTCTTGTCAAGATGGTGAATACTCGTCGCCGTCTGTTCTCTCCGTCACTGCGTATGGTGATTGGTGTACCTTCGGGCAGTACTGAAGTAGAGCTGAGAGCTGTGCGTGACTCAGCTGAGCATGCGGGCGGACGCGATGTATATCTTATTTTCGAACCAATGGCTGCTGCTATCGGTATCGGTATTGATGTGGAAGCACCTGAGGGCAACATGATAGTGGATATAGGTGGTGGTTCTACGGAGATTGCCGTAATATCATTGGGTGGTATTGTGTCGAACAACTCCATCCGTATAGCAGGTGACGACCTTACAGCCGATATTCAGGAATATATGAGCCGTCAGCATAATGTGAAGGTGAGCGAGCGTATGGCCGAGCGTATCAAGATTAGCGTGGGAGCTGCTCTGACCGACTTGGGCGAGGATGCTCCTGAAGACTATGTTGTACACGGTCCTAACCGCATCACGGCTTTGCCTATGGAGGTTCCTGTATGCTATCAGGAAGTGGCTCACTGTCTTGAGAAGTCTATCTCGAAGATTGAGACAGCCATCTTGAGTGCATTGGAGAGCACTCCGCCCGAGCTTTATGCAGATATTGTACACAACGGTATTTATCTGGCTGGTGGCGGTGCTTTGCTTCGTGGACTCGACAAGCGTCTGACTGACAAGATTAACATTCCGTTCCATATAGCCGAAGATCCTTTGCACGCTGTTGCCAAGGGTACGGGCGTGGCATTGAAGAATGTGGACCGCTTCTCGTTCCTGATGAGATAATAAAGAAGGAGGCGGCGGCATGCGTAATCTGTTGCAGTTTCTATTGAAATACAATTACTGGTTCCTCTTTCTGCTGTTAGAGGTGACCAGTTTTGTTTTATTATTCCGCTTCAACCATTATCAGATGAGCGCCTACTTTACGTCGGCCAATGCGTTGGTAGGCAAGGTCTATGAATTGTCGGGCAGCATTACATCTTATTTCCATCTGAAGGAAGTAAATGAAGATTTGCTTGACCGGAACCTGATGCTCGAACAGAGGGTCGCATTGTTGGAACAGGCATTGGAGGCGGAAAAGGCTGATTCTACCCATTTATACAGTTTGGACCAGACCGACCGCATGAAGCTGCAATCGTTCAAGGCGTGTGTAATAAAGAATTCGCTGAACAAGCCGGACAATTACATGACGCTAGATCAGGGCTCGTCGGATGGAATCAGGCCCGAGATGGGAGTGGTTGACGCCAATGGGGTGGTAGGTATTGTTTATAAGACATCGCCTCACTATTCATTGGTCATATCGCTGCTGAACAGTAAGTCGAGCATCAGTTGCAAGATTGCCGGTAGCGATTATTTCGGTTATCTGAAGTGGGAGGGAGGCGATTCGCGTTTCGCCTATCTGAAGGATTTGCCAAGACATGCCGAGTTCAATTTGGGCGACACAGTGGTGACGAGCGGTTATTCTACCGTATTTCCCGAAGGAGTGATGGTTGGAACGGTGGACGACATGTCCGATTCGCACGATGGTCTGTCTTATCTGCTTAAAATAAAACTTGCGACCGACTTTGGCAAGGTGAGTCATGTGCGGGTGATTTCGCGTGGTGGACAAGAGGAGCAGAAAGAGATAGAGAAAGGCTATTAAGTGCGGCAGTCAATCGCACAGCTTGGCTGGTGCCTGATGTTTTATTTTTATAGTTGACGATATGATTTATCTGCATAAGATAGGATGGTTTGTAGGTTTGGTGTTGCTGCAAGTGCTTATTTTGAACAATGTGCATATTGCAGGATACGCCACACCTTTTCTTTATATATATCTTATCTTGAAGTTCAATTCGGAGATATCGCGCAATACGTTGATGGTATGGGCGTTCTTCCTGGGACTTACGGTTGATATCTTTTCGGATACGCCGGGTATGAATGCGGCAGCTACCGTGTGGCTGGCTTTTCTGCGTCCTACGCTTTTGCGCTTGTTTGTTCCCCGCGACAAGCTTGACAATCTGACACCGGCCATCAGTACCATGGGCATTGCGCCTTTCTTCAAATATGTGGTGGCGTGTGTGTTGATGCACCATTTTGTGCTGATTCTTCTTGAATCCTTTTCATTGACTCATCCTTTGCAGCTGTTGTTGAGAATGCTGTCATGCTTACTGTTGACGGTGGGCTGTGTCATTGCTTTGGAAGGGATACACAAGAAATAAGAAAAAGAAACTCCTAAATAAAGAAAGATAAAGGCTGACAGAAAGTAAGAATGGCTAAAGACTACGTACTGGAGAAAAGAAAATTTGTGATAGGACTGGTGGCTATTGTCATTGTGGTCATCTATATCGTCAGGTTGTTTGACTTGCAAATCATGTCAGACGAATATAAAAGGTATGCTGACGGCAATGCTTTTCTCAACAAGATACAGTATCCTTCGCGTGGAGCCATCTATGACAGAAACGGAAAGTTGCTCGTATTCAATCAGCCGGCCTATGATATAACGTTTGTGCCCCGTGAGGTAGAAAATCTGGATACACTGGACTTCTGTCGGGCGTTGAACATCACGGTGGAGCAGTTTAAGGAACGCATGCGCGATGTGAGAAACCCGCGCATGAATCCCGGATATTCCAAATATACCCATCAAACCTTTATGACCCAGCTCTCGGCCGAGGAATGTGGCATCTTTCAGGAGAAGCTTTTCAAGTTCCCCGGTTTCTACATACAGCGTCGAACTATCAGACAGTATTCTTATAATTCGTCCGGGCATTTGCTGGGCGATATCGGCGAAGTCTCCATGAGGGATATAGAAAATGACTCGTATTATATCCGTGGTGACTATATAGGAAAGCAAGGCATTGAGAAGTCTTACGAGAAGTATCTTCGTGGTGAGAAAGGAGTGGAGGTGTTGCTGCGCGATGCTCATGGACGCATACAGGGGCACTACATGGATGGAAAGCTGGACCGTCCCTCTGTGCCCGGAAAGAATGTGAAGCTGGGCATTGACATCGACCTGCAACTGTTGGGCGAGCGGCTGATGAAGAATAAGATAGGCGCCATTGTGGCCATTGAACCGGCAACAGGAGAAATTCTTTGTATGGTGTCGTCGCCAACCTTTGACCCGCATCTGTTGATTGGCCGTCAGCGAGGCAAGAACCATCAGATGTTGCAGTCCGACAAACAGAAACCTTTGATAAACCGTGCCATTATGGGAGCTTATCCTCCCGGATCTACATTTAAGACGGCTCAAGCGCTTACCTTCCTGCAAGAAGGCATTATCCAGACCGAAACGCCAGCTTTCCCCTGTTCGCACGGTTTTTCCTACAAAGGACTTCATGTGGGTTGTCATGGACACGGTTCACCTCTGCCGCTGATTCCGGCCATTGCTACCTCATGCAACTCTTATTTCTGTTGGGGACTTTACCGCATGTTTGGCGACCGCAAGTATGGTTCTCCCCAGAATGCCATTACCGTTTGGAAAGACCACATGGTGGCACAAGGTTTTGGCTATAAACTTGGTGTTGACCTGCCCGGCGAGGTGCGCGGACTGATTCCTAACGCCAAGTACTATGACCGTGCTTATCGTGGTTCGTGGAACGGACTTACTGTTATCAGTATTGCCATTGGCCAGGGCGAAATCCTAGCTACTCCCTTGCAAATAGCCAACTTGGGTGCAACGATAGCCAATCGGGGATATTTCATCACTCCCCATATTGTGAAAGACATAGAGGATAACCAGCTGGATTCGCTTTACCGCACTCCGCGGGTGACCGGTATAGACCGCGCCTACTATGAAGATGTAGTGAAAGGTATGCGTGCGGCTGTGACGGGTAGTACCGGAAGTGCCACCTGTCGTATGGTTGGTATGATATTGCCTGGTGTTGAGGCTTGCGGAAAGACCGGTACGGCACAGAACCCGCATGGTAAGGACCACTCCGTGTTCATGGGCTTTGCACCGATGGACAATCCGAAAATTGCCATTGCCGTCTATGTGGAGAACGGCGGATTCGGTGCCACTTATGGCGTGCCCATTGGTGCCATGATGATGGACCAGTACTTGCACGGCAAGCTTTCGCCCGAGAACGAGATAAGGGCCGAAGATTTCAGTAACAGGACTATAATATATGGAACGCAGGAACGGTAGTCCGTGTGTGTTCCCATGAAAGACCGAGATTAATAAAACTGCAACATGATTACAAGACAGGAAAGTATTTGGAAGTCGTTGGACTGGGTGACCATTTTCATTTATATGGCTCTCATCATCTTTGGGTGGTTCAGTGTGTGCGGAGCAAGCTATGACTATGCCGACAATGACCTGCTCGACTTTTCTACCCGTGCCGGAAAGCAGTTTGTCTGGATTATCTGTTCCTTTGGACTGGGCTTTGTGCTGCTGATGCTCGACGACAGTATCTACGATACTTTTGCATACCTTATATATATAGGGCTGCTGGTTTTGCTGGTCGTGACTATTTTCATTGCACCGGATACGAAAGGCTCTCGTTCTTGGCTTATACTGGGGCCTGTCAGTTTGCAGCCAGCCGAGTTTGCCAAGTTTGCCACGGCATTGGCGTTGGCGAAGTTTATGAGTACTTATGGCTTTACCATGAAGACCTGGAAGAATGCCGGCACACTGCTGTTTATCATCCTTTTCCCGATGATGCTGATTATACTCCAGCGCGAGACCGGTTCGGCTCTTGTCTATGCTGCTTTCTTCTTGGTGCTCTATCGCGAGGGTATGCCCGGCGTTGTGCTTTTCACCGGTGTTTGTGCCGTGGTCTACTTTGTGGTAGGCATTCGCTTCGGTGATGTCTTCATAGGCGAATCGCCTACGCCGGTCGGTCCTTTTGTCGTGTTGCTGCTCATCTTGATATTTGCCGCGGTCATGACCGGCATCTATACCAAGCGTTGGAAGCCGGTGCGCTATATGTTCAGTGTAATGGTGGTGGCGCTCGTGTTGTCTGCTATTGTGTCGTCCTACATCATACCCTTCAATCTTGTATGGGTGGAGTGGGGATTGTGTGCCTTGGCGGTGGGCTATTTGCTCTACCTGGCTCTGGCCGAACGATACATGACTTATTTTCTGGTGGCCCTGTTCACAGCCGGTTCCATCGGATTCTTTTATTCCTGCGACTACTTCTTCAACAACGTGCTGGAGCCGCATCAGAAAATCCGTATCGAGGTCGTGTTGGGCATGGAAGAAGACTTGGCCGGAGCTGGATACAACGTCAATCAGTCGAAAATAGCCATCGGCTCGGGCGGACTGACCGGAAAAGGATTCTTGAACGGTACCCAGACAAAGCTGAAGTACGTGCCCGAACAGGATACGGACTTCATCTTCTGCACCGTGGGCGAGGAAGAGGGTTTTGTCGGCTCTTCGGCCGTGTTGCTGCTTTTCCTGGCCTTGATATTGCGCCTTATTGCGGTGGCCGAGCGCCAGCCGTCGGCCTTTGGCCGTGTCTATGGCTACTCTGTTCTTAGCATCTTCCTGTTCCATCTATTTATTAATATAGGTATGGTGTTGGGCCTGACGCCGGTTATCGGCATTCCGCTGCCTTTCTTCAGCTATGGCGGTTCGTCGTTGTGGGGATTCACCATCCTGCTATTCATCTTCCTGCGCATTGATGCCGGGCGCAAGCGGCGGTTGACTGACTGATGCAGCCCTGATTATGCAACCGGGTTGCACGAATTTCTTTATTCCTTTGCAGCAAAATCAGAAAAGATATGGAATCGCATCAGCATCATCACCATCATCATGTTCACAATCATCAGATAGATTCGCTGAACAATGTATTCAAGATATCTATTGCGCTCAATGTCCTCTATGTAGTCATTGAGGCGGGGGTAGGATTTTATGCCGGTTCTTTGGGGCTGCTGTCCGATGCCGGTCACAACCTGGGTGATGTATTCAGCCTGCTGTTGGCCTTGTTGGCGTTCAGGCTGGCCAAAGTGCATCCTACCGCACGCTACACGTACGGATATAAGAAAAGCACCATACTTATTTCGCTGGTCAATGCGCTGATACTTGTTGCGGCCGTGTGCCTGATTGTGGTGGAGAGCATTCACAAGTTCAGCCATCCCGCTGCGATCGACGGAATAGTGGTCAGCTGGACTGCCGCCGTGGGTATTGTGGTCAATGGGCTGACCGCCTGGCTCCTGATGAGGCAGCAGAAGGGCGACCTCAACGTGCGGGGCGCATTTCTGCACATGGCGGCCGATACGCTGGTGTCGCTGGGCGTAGTTGTTTCGGGCTTTGTCATTCAGCAGACGGGTTGTGTGCTGGTCGACCCTGTGGTCAGTCTGGTCATTTCGGTTGTTATCCTGGTATCCACCTGGCGGTTGTTGAAGGAAAGTGTCAGCCTGTCGCTCGACGGTGTGCCTTCTTCTCTTTCGAAAGGCGAGGTGTGCGACCTGTTGCGCAATTTGCCCCATATTGAAGATATCCATCATGTTCACATCTGGCCCATCAGTACTACCGAAGTGGCCTTGACAGCCCACATCGTGCTGGGAAATATGGAATATATGGAAAGTGTAAAGGACGATGTGCGACGGACGCTGGCAGCCAAAGGCATTGCGCACTGTACGCTGGAGGTGGAACTGTCGGGCTGCGACTGCCGTTGCAAGGATTGTGAATGAAAAAAGCGTAGGATATGGACAAGAAAGCATGTGAAGAGAAACTTTTGTCGCACCAGGTCAGGCCGACGGCCAATCGCGAACTTATCTTGCGCCTGATAGCCGAGTCGGACAGGGCCGTTTCGCTTTCCGACATAGAGACAGCGCTTGAGACGGTAGACAAGTCGACCATCTCCCGCATCCTGAACCTTTTTCTCGAACATCACCTGCTCCACGCCATAGAAGACGGAAGCGGCTCGGTGAAGTATGAGCTGTGTGGCGGAAAGTATGAACACAGTGTGCAGGACATGCACCCGCATTTCTATTGCGAGCAGTGCCATCGGACGTTTTGCATGCAGTCGGTGACCATCCCGCCGGTGGAGGTGCCGCGCGGCTATGTGGTCAATTCGGTGAACTATGTGTTGAAAGGCGTGTGTAGCGACTGCGCCAAGAAACAGCATCCGGTCCGTTGACAGGGCAGGACATCTCGGTGTCATTTTGACACATTGCTTCTCCTAATGCCTGAGAATCGCTTATTTCGGCCCGTTCCTCACCTCTGTCCGATTTTTGGGGCTTCGTTTTCTGTAACCTGTTGCTATATAGAATGGTAGCGAAATCTTTACGTTTGAAATAGAAAACAAACACTGTTTTTAAGGGCCGAAACCGGGTTTTGAAAGAGGGTAAACCGCTGCTCTTGGCATAGCAGTTAACTCTTCGCTCGATAGCGGTGGACTGCTCTCGGCTTAGCAGTGGACTGCTTGCTTCTTCCGAGTACACTCGCATCCTAAAAAACATTTGTTATTCTCCTGTTTTCGTCATCGTTTCAGGTTAAAAAAAGTCTTGTTCGAGTCTGAAAAATGTCTTTTATTAACCTGTTTTTTTCCTGATTTGAGGATTTTGGAAATGAGTGTGGAAAGCTAAATGCTTTTATTCCTGTCTTTTTGTTGTTGATATTAGCGAATTAATTACTCGGTGCTTGTCATAAAAATCCCCGTCTTGGTATGCTCTAAAAGGGATTCTTATTCTTTTTTTATAACCTCCCATCAGCTCCGTCATAAGTGCTTGTCTTTTTCTTCAGTTCGTGTTTGTGTCAAAACTTGGCTATAGCTTCTGTCCTCTTTGTTGGGGGTATTGTCGATGTGTTCAGGTGCGTTGTGTGGGCAGGATTCTGGAAACTCTGGAGGTCGTATTTGCCTGGTGTTTTCATACACCTTCCATGTTTCGCTCTATCCCCCGTTTAATGGGGAATTGCGGCTTATGCGCAAGGTCTCGGAAGTGGCTGTTGATGCCAGGAAAGTAGCTTGGCAGATGTCCGTTAAAATGGCCTCATTATTGTACGGATTACAAATAGAATTTTATCTTCAGTTTTCGGATAAGTTTTGTGCGAAAGGTTAAAGTTTCTTATTTGTACTTGCAAACGCCTCATAGGGCTGTCTTTCTCTGTTCATACTCGAAAAATAACTGCACAAAAAGTTGCATATTACAAAAAAATGTCAGACTTTTGTGAAGTCAAAAACCTGATTTGACACTTTAGATTTTTAAACAACCCCTAACCAGTTAATTCAATGAGTGATTTTGAAAACAATGTGCAGGAAGAAGTGCAGAAAAAACGCCCCTACAACCTGCGTGAGAAAAAAGAGAAGAATGCTGCCTACAGGTCGTTGATTCGCCCTGAATTGGCAGACGAGTTGTATGACAAGATATTAAATATCATCGTCGTGCAGAAACGCTATCGTGACCCGGACTTCTCTGCAAAAGATTTGGCAAAAGAATTGCAGACAAATACCCGCTATTTGTCGGCTGTGGTAAATTCTCGTTTCGGAATGAATTATTCTTGCCTGCTGAACGAATACAGAGTGAAAGAAGCCATGCACCTGCTGACTGACAAGCGCTACGCTGATAAGAATGTAGAGGAAATCAGTACTATGGTTGGTTTCGCCAATCGCCAGTCTTTCTATGCAGCCTTCTATAAGAATGTAGGTGAAACTCCGAACGGATATCGTAAGAAATTCATCGATAAGAAAAAATAATCTGGTTGACTAACAAAAAAACGATAAAAGGAATATTCTGAGGCTGCAAGTCTTAGGGTACTTCCTTTTATCGTTTCTAATTTATATACCCATCCAAACCAACAAATCCTAAAATTATGAAGAAACAGTTGATGAGTATTGCCGTTGCGGCGCTTCTGGCTTCGTGTGGAGGCAAGCAGGCTGCAACTACGGCAGAAGAAACCAATAAATTTGATTATACAGTGGAACAATTTGCAGACTTACAGATATTACGCTATCGTGTGCCTGGCTTTGAGGACTTGTCACTCAAGCAAAAGGAGCTGGTCTATTATCTGACCGAAGCCGCTTTGCAGGGCCGCGACATTTTGTTCGACCAGAACGGAAAGTATAACTTGCGCATCCGTCGTGCTTTGGAGGCTGTTTATACCGGCTATAAGGGCGACCGTACTTCAGCCGACTTCAAGGCGCTGGAGGTTTATTTGAAGAGAGTATGGTTCTCCAACGGCATTCATCATCATTACGGCTGTGAGAAGTTTGTGCCGGGATTCACTCCTGAGTTCTTCAAACAGGCTTTGGCCAGTGTTGATGCAGCAGAATTGCCCTTGGCCGACGGACAGACACTGGACCAGTTTTGCGAGGAAGTATTTCCTGTAATATTCGACCCGTCGGTGATGCCCAAGCGTGTCAATCAGGCCGATGGTGAGGACCTGGTTCTGACTTCTGCCTGCAACTATTACGAAGGCGTGACGCAGAAGGAGGCAGAAGCTTTTTATAACGCGTTGAAAGACCCGAAAGACGAAACTCCCGTTTCCTATGGTTTGAACAGCCGCCTGGTGAAGGAGAACGGCAAGGTGCAGGAGAAAGTATGGAAAGTGGGTGGCCTCTACGGACAGGCGCTTGAAAAGATAGTCTATTGGCTGAAGAAAGCCGAGGGCGTGGCCGAAACGCCCGAACAGAAGGCTGTTATTGCCAAGCTGGTGGAATATTACGAGACCGGCGACCTGAAGACATTCGACGACTATGCCATCCTGTGGGTGAAAGACCTCAATTCGCGTGTCGACTTCGTCAACGGCTTTACCGAAAGCTATGGCGACCCGCTGGGCATGAAGGCAAGCTGGGAGTCGCTCGTCAACTTCAAGGACTTGGAAGCTACCCGTCGTACCGAGGTTATCAGCAGCAATGCACAGTGGTTCGAAGACCATTCACCCGTCGACAAGCAGTTTAAGAAAGAACAGGTGAAAGGTGTGTCGGCCAAGGTTATCACGGCTGCTATCCTGGCTGGTGACCTCTATCCGTCTACTGCTATCGGCATCAACTTGCCCAATGCCAACTGGATTCGCAGCCAGCACGGCTCGAAGTCGGTGACTATTGGCAACATTACCGATGCTTACAACAAGGCAGCTCATGGCAATGGCTTCAACGAAGAGTTTGTTTATAGCCAGGCCGAACTGGATAATATCAACAAGTATGCCGACCTGACCGACGAATTGCATACCGATTTGCACGAATGCCTGGGACACGGTTCTGGCAAGCTGTTGCCGGGCGTTGACCCCGATGCGCTGAAGGCTTATGGCTCTACGATTGAAGAAGCTCGTGCCGACCTGTTTGGCCTTTACTACGTGGCCGACCCGAAATTGGTGGAACTGGGATTGCTGCCCGATGAGAATGCCTACAAAGCGCAGTTCTATACTTACCTGATGAACGGTTTGATGACCCAGCTGGTACGCATTGAGCCGGGCAACCAGATAGAAGAAGCCCACATGCGCAACCGTGCCCTCATTGCCCGCTGGGTATACGAGAAGGGAGCTGCCGACAAGGTGGTAGAGCTGAAGAAGAAAGACGGAAAGACTTATGTGGTGGTGAACGATTATGCCAAGCTGCGCACCCTCTTCGGCGATTTGCTGGCCGAGATACAGCGTATCAAGTCTACCGGCGACTTTGAAGGCGCCCGCCAGTTGGTAGAAAACTATGCCGTAAAGGTCGATCCTACGCTCCATGCCGAGGTGCTTGAGCGCTATAAGAAGCTGAACCTGGCTCCTTACAAAGGCTTTGTCAATCCGAAGTATGAGGCTGTGACCGATGCCAACGGTAACATAACCGACGTGAAGGTAACTTACGATGAAGGTTATGCCGAGCAGATGTTGCGCTATAGCAAGGACTATGCTACGCTGCCTTACGTAAATGAGTAAAAGCGTCAGGTCTCTATAAATAGATATTGCACAGGGCACGGACGACACGTACCAGTCGAAGGCAGGATTCGTATCCGCTTCGCGAAGTATATGCCTTCCGTGCCTGTTTTTCGTTTATTTCTCTATTGATTGTTTAAGTTATGGATTTACATGAACAGCTGAAAGATATAAAGACCCAGTTGCGTCTGTCGATGAACGGCGCCGTGTCGCAGAGCATGCGCGAGAAAGGCTTGGTCTATAAACTGAACTTTGGTGTCGAACTGCCTCGCATCAAGGGTATCGCTGCCGGCTATGAGAAGAATCACGACTTGGCTCAGACTCTTTGGAAGGAAGACATCCGTGAGTGTAAGATATTGGCCGGACTGTTGCAGCCGGTTGATACATTCTTTCCTGAGATAGCCGATATTTGGGTGGAGAATATGCCCAACATCGAGATAGCCGAACTTACTTCGATGAACCTTTTCCAGTACCTTCCTTATGCACCGGCAAAAGCTTTTCAGTGGATTGCCGACGAACATGAATATACGCAGGTATGCGGCTTCCTTACCATTGCTCGCTTGCTGATGAAGAAGGGCGATATGGACGAGCGTTCCGAGAACGAATTCCTCGACCAAGCTGTCAGCGCTTTCCTCTCCGGCTCTTATCATGTGCGCAACGCCGTGCTTGCCGCTTTGCGCCGATTCATGGAGCATAGCGAAGAGCATGCTTTCAGGGTGTGTCGCAGGGTGGAAAATTTGAAAAAGGCAACGTCCGAGGCAGAACAGTTGTTGTATAATTCAGTCAAGGCATTTGCTGACGAGTATTGATTTTGCAGGAGGGGGAGTTATCGTTTTGCCATAGCTTCCACAGATTATTTTGGAAACTTCTTTAATGTGCAGGTAATCAAACTGAAGAATCGCAAATAATCTGTGCAATCGGTGGCTGATGGCGCTTTTAATTCACCCTCCTGCCTTTTTTCTTCTTTTCTTTTTTGCTTTCAACAAAAAACGCTTAACTTTGTTGGCTGTTATGAATCTGCCGTTATGGATAGTCAGAATGTGAAAGATACGGTGAAGCAGATATTTACGGAATATCTCAACGCGAACGGGCATCGGAAGACTCCCGAACGCTTCGCCATACTTGATACGATTTATTCCATAGACGGTCATTTTGATATAGATACCCTGTATTCTCTGATGGTAGAGCAGGAAAAGTTTCGTGTCAGCCGGGCTACCCTCTACAATACTATCATTCTTCTGATAAATGCCCATCTGGTCATCAAGCATCAGTTTGGCACCTCCTCCCAATACGAAAAATGTTATAACCGCGATACGCATCATCACCAGATATGCACGCAGTGTGGCAAGGTGACGGAGTTTCAGAATGCAGAGTTGCAGCAGGCCATCGAGAAGACAAAGCTGAACAGATTCAATCTGACCCACTACTCCTTGTACATATACGGTATATGCAGTAAGTGCGAGCGGGCAAACAAACGGAAAGACAAAAATATTAAATACAAGAAAGAAAAATGAAAGTTGACATTCTGTTAGGATTACAATGGGGCGACGAAGGTAAAGGAAAGGTCGTCGATGTATTGACTCCCCGTTATGATGTGGTGGCACGCTTCCAGGGCGGCCCCAATGCTGGACATACATTGGAGTTTGAAGGCCACAAATATGTACTTCGTTCTATCCCGTCGGGTATTTTCCAGGGTGATAAGGTAAATATCATCGGTAATGGCGTTGTGCTCGACCCGGCTTTGTTTAAGGCTGAAGCCGAGGCTTTGGAGGCTTCGGGTCATAACTTGAAAGACCGTCTGCACATTTCCAAGAAGGCTCATCTCATTTTGCCTACTCATCGTCTGCTGGATGCTGCCTACGAGGCTGCCAAGGGCGATGCCAAAGTGGGTACTACCGGTAAAGGCATCGGCCCGACTTATACGGATAAGGTTAGCCGTAACGGCTTGCGTGTAGGCGATATCTTGCACAACTTCGACCAGAAGTATGCAGCAGCCAAGGCACGCCACGAGCAAATCTTAAAGAGCCTGAACTATGAATACCAGCTGGATGAACTGGAAAAGGCCTGGTTTGAAGGCATTGAATACTTGAAGCAGTTCCAGTTGGTAGACAGTGAGCACGCAGTAAACAACCTGTTGAAAGAAGGAAAGTCAGTGCTTTGCGAAGGTGCGCAGGGTACGATGCTCGATATTGACTTCGGTTCTTATCCGTTCGTTACTTCTTCCAATACCATTTGCGCCGGTGCCTGCACGGGCTTGGGCATTGCTCCCAACAAGATTGGCGATGTATATGGTATCTTCAAGGCTTACTGCACGCGCGTTGGAGCCGGACCTTTCCCGACGGAACTGTTCGATGAGACGGGTGACAAGATTTGCACACTGGGACATGAGTTTGGTTCAGTGACAGGCCGCAAGCGCCGTTGTGGATGGATTGACCTCGTTGCCTTGAAGTATGCTATCATGATTGACGGTGTGACGAAGCTCATCATGATGAAGAGCGACGTGCTCGATACTTTCGAGACCATCAAGGCTTGCGTGGCTTATAAAATGAATGGTGAGGAAATCGACTACTTCCCCTTCGACATTAACGAAGGCGTAGAGCCGGTGTATGTTGAATTGCCGGGCTGGCAGACTGATATGACCAAGATGCAGAGCGAAGACGAGTTCCCCGAAGAATTCAATGCCTACCTGTCCTTCCTTGAAGAGCAGTTGGGTGTGCCCATCAAGATTGTTTCGGTAGGTCCCGACCGCGAACAGACCATCGAAAGATATACCGAAGAATAATAGACTTGCAATAAAACAGTGTGTGCGCAGGCTCGTTGGCATAGGCCGACGGGCTTGCGTTTTTTTATGTGGTGTGTGGCGGATTTGATTGGCTGCTTATCTGTTCGGCCAGAGGCCGATAAATTATGGAATTCGCTTATCTGTCAATTTAAAGCCCGAAAGTTTGTATTTTCGTGTAGTTTTTCCTGCATGCCCTGCGTCTAATGGTCAAAAAACAGAATGAATATGATATGAAAACATTGGATACAACATTTGCGCAAATGATAGAAGAGCATAAAAGTACCATCTACACGGTGTGTTTTATGTTCTCAAAAGACTCCGATGAAGTGAACGACCTGTTTCAGGAAGTACTCATCAATCTCTGGAAAGGATATGAATCGTTCAAACAACTCAGCAGCATTGATACCTGGATATGGAAGGTTAGTTTCAACACCTGCATTTCCTGCGAACGGAAGAAGAAGGTGCGTGCCACGGTTCCTCTGACCATGGACATCAACCTGTTTGAGGACAAAGACGAGGATGCCAAGCAGATACGCCGTCTGTACGACCGTATCCATCGGCTCAAGCCTTTCGACCGGGCCATCGTCCTGCTGTGGCTGGAGAATATGAGTTACGAGGAAATCGGCGCCATTGTCGGACTTTCGGTCAAGAACGTATCCGTGCGCTTGTATCGTATAAAGGAGGAATTGAAAAAAATGTCGAACCAGTAAAAAAGTGCATCATTATGGAAAAACAGTCAGATAATTTCGAGTTGGAAGATATGAAACAACAAATCAGGTTGTTGAAGGACAAGTTGGCCAAAGAAGCGATTGTGAACGACCGGTTAATTCGGGAATCGACCAGAGACAGGATATCCTACATCACCCGTAAGAAGCGAATCTGCTACGCTATGATAGTCTTTGCCCTGATATATTGCAATATGCTGTTCATCAGGCTGGAATATTCGTGGCTCTTCTGCCTGTACACTTCCTTGTTCCTGGTAGCGGCAGGTATATTCCAGTGGTACAGCCATCAGGGAGTGGAAATGAAAAGGATTACGACTGACAACTTGCTGGACATCAGCAAAGCCCTGGCACGTATGAACCGCCTGGGGTTGCGCTGGCTTTATTTCGGCGTTTCTTTCTGCTTGTTGTGGTTGGTTTGGTTCATGGTGGAGAGCTATCCCAAGGAAGGCGGTGAGTTTATCTGCTACGGAGGATCTGTGGGCTTTGTCGTTGGCAGTGTCATCGGTATCATGCACTGCGTGGCTATCAGACGGAAGGCAAAACAGGCCATTCGGGATATTGAGGAATATACGAAGGATGAGGCTTAAAAGGACAGTCAATCTGCCGTAAGAAGTAAAGGTGTGCCAAGGCGTAACAAAAGTGTTTTCAATCACTATGGTTTACGTCCCGGCATACCTTTGTGGTGTGAGATATATGCAGTGTCTTTCCGTTTCCGGCTACGTGGGATAATTCTGTAGGGGCAACATCACTTCGCCGTTTCCCCATAGAAGTAGGCTGCTGTTGCGCCGCCGTCAACCAGAAAGTCCGAGCCTGTGATGAAGGCTCCACGGCTGCTCATCAGTAATTCTGCCACGTTGGCCACTTCGTCGGCTGTGCCTGGACGATGTGCCGGACAGTTGGCAAACATCTGCTTGTAGAACTCGCCACGCACTCCGTTGAATTCGTTGATGGCCAGCGGGGTGACGATGATGCCGGGCGAAATGGAGTTGATTCGTGCGCCTCGCTTGCCCCATCTGACGGCCTCTGCCATGACACGCTTCACGTTGCACCGCTTTGCCAGCTGATAGGCATGCAGCGTATCAAGTATGTTTTGCGGTTGCAGTACTTCGAGGCTCAGCAGTTCGTCGGTCGGCGTGCAGGCCAGCTGCCTGTCAATGTCTTCGCCAAGTGCCGCCAGCCGGTGTCCCGACTGGCTGGAGATGGTGATGCCTGTGCCACCCGGCCTGATGACTTTTCCTACCTCCTCCAGCAATACGGCTGTGCCATATAAGTCGACTTTTAGTATTGTCTCTACAGATGCCTGTGAAGGCGACACTCCGGCTGCATTGACCATCATTGCAATGTCGCCATACTGCTGGGCGGTGTCTATCATATTCAGGACGGACGAGCGCAGTGACAAATCCATTTCAAGCGGCAAGACGTCGAAGCCAGCCTGATTCATCGTGTTGGCCACTGCCTGTGCATGCTCCAGGCACTTGTCGCCGATGACAATCTTCATTCCATATCCCATCCGCCGGGCTATTGCCATACCTATTTGTCCGGCTCCGGTCAGTATCATTACTTCTTTTTTCATACCGTTCATATTGTTTTGAGGTTTACTTTGTTTGCAAAATTATTGCCTGTCGTTTTCTTCCTTGTTATACAAAACTCGGAATGACTTCACCATAACACTGATGTTGCTTTTGTTTTTTGGGATATAGGTCGGATAAGGGATATAAAACACAGGTTTTCTTCCCGGAAACACGGATTTCGGGTATGGTATGTGACAGGCTTCGATAATACTTCTTACTTTTGTGGATAGATAAATGAATGGAGTTCAATGGACAAACAACTGCTGAATATCGAAACCGTGACCGAATACAATGACATGCTCGGTGTGGAGACCTTGCATCCGCTGGTCAGTGTGATAGACCTCTCAAAGGCGCGTCCCATGCGCCACCTGCGGCATACATTCAGTTTCTACGTGGTATTTCTGAAGGACGAAAAGAATTGCGACCTGCTCTATGGTCGTCAACGCTATGATTATCAGAAAGGGTCTGTCGTATGCCTGGCACCAGGACAGGTCATCGGCATAGAGGACACGGGTGAGGAGTTTCAACCCCGGGGCTATGCCCTGTGTTTCCATCCCGACCTGATTCGCGGCACTAACCTTGGACGAAGCATCGGGGAATATACTTTCTTTTCTTACGAGGTGAATGAGGCACTGCATCTGTCGGAGCGTGAGCGAAAGACATTCATAGACTGCCTGACGAAGATTCAGGAAGAACTCTTGCACGACATAGACCGGATGAGCAAACGATTGATAGCAAACAATATAGAACTCTTGCTCAACTACTGCCTGCGTTTCTACAGCCGACAGTTCATTACGAGGCAGGATGCCAACCGCGACATCTTGACCCGCTTTGAAGCATTGCTCGACCGGTATTTTACGGGCGACAACGCCCTACAGAAAGGACTTCCTACCGTGAAGTATTGTGCGGGCGAGCTCTGCCTTTCTACCAACTATTTTGGCGACCTCATCAAAAAGGAAACTGGACGGACGGCTTTGGAGTATATACAGAGTAAAATTATAGGCCTGGCCAAGGAGCAGCTGTTGATTCCTGCGCATTCTGTCAGCCAGGTGGCATACAACCTTGGCTTTCAGTATCCACAGCATTTCACGCGGGTATTCAAGAAGGCTACCGGCATGACGCCGAATGAGTATCGGACAAAACAGGTTTGAGGATACGTGATGCTTGAAATGTAGATGCTGTAAATCAGAAGGTTGACTATGGTTATGCTGGCTGTTAACTGCCAGCGACCAAGCAGTCCACTGCTACCGACCGGGGAGTTAACACTTTCTGACCGGCGAGTTAACTGCTACCGAGCGGCGAGCAGACTACGGTCGTGAGGCGGATTGCAAGTTGTGGGCGGTCCGCCTTTTTTCTTTGCCCGGTCTTGTTATTCTGTGTGGTTTTGCACGGCTGTTTCACAGGAATTCTGTAAATTTGTCAGCACTTGCAGCCTGCTGTTGCAGGTTGGCATGATTGGTTTATTGTTAAATCCTGAAGAAATACTTGGCTTATGAAAACACTTCTTTTAGCTTTTACCTTATTGTTGGGCAGCTTCTCTATTCCCTTGCGTGCCCAGAATTATTCTCCAACGGAGGAAAACTTGAAATCCCGTCAGGAGTTCCGCGATGCCCGCTTCGGCATCTTCCTGCACTGGGGACTCTATGCCATGCTGGCCACGGGCGAATGGACCATGACCAACAAAGAACTGAACTATAAGGAGTATGCCAAACTGGCAGGCGGCTTCTATCCTTCGCGTTTCAATGCAGCCGAGTGGGTGGCTGCCATCAAGGCGTCGGGTGCCAAGTACATTTGTTTCACCAGCCGCCATCACGAGGGCTTCTCCATGTTCCACACTCAATACTCCGACTACAACGTGGTAGACGCTACGCCTTTCAAGCGCGACATCCTGAAGGAACTGGCCGACGAATGCCACAAGCAGGGCATACGCCTGCATCTCTACTACTCGCACCTCGACTGGTATCGCGAGGACTATCCGTGGGGACGTACAGGCCGTGGTACAGGCCGCCCCGACCCGAAAGGCAATTGGGCAACTTATTACCAGTTCATGAACAACCAGCTGACCGAGCTGCTTACCAACTATGGCGAGATTGGCGCCATCTGGTTTGACGGTTGGTGGGACCAGGACCAGAATCCTGACTTTGACTGGCAGCTGCCCGGACAGTATGAGCTGATACACAAACTTCAACCGGCCTGTTTGGTGGGCAACAATCATCATCAGGTGCCTTTTGCGGGCGAAGATATTCAGATTTTCGAGCGCGACCTGCCGGGTGAGAACAAGGCCGGCCTGTCGGGACAGGACATCAGCAGCTTGCCCCTAGAGACGTGCGAAACGATGAACGGCATGTGGGGATACAAGATTACCGACCAGAATTACAAGTCGACCAAGACGCTGATTCACTACTTGGTGAAAGCAGCAGGCAAGGATGCCAACCTGCTGATGAACATCGGCCCGCAGCCCGACGGTTGTTTGCCCGAGGTCGCTGTTCAACGTCTGAAAGAAGTAGGCCAGTGGATGCAGACTTATGGCGAAACCATCTATGGCACACGTGGAGGCTGTATTGCTCCGCACGACTGGGGCGTGACGACCCAGAAGGGCAACCGGCTGTTTGTTCATATCCTCAACCTACAGGACAAGGCTCTCTTCTTGCCGTTGGAGGGACAGACTGTGAAGCGTGCCTTTACGTTTGCCGACAAGAAACCGCTGAAGTTCAAACGGGTAGAAGGCGGCATCACGTTGCAGCTGGGCGAAGTGCCCACGGAGGTTGACAAGGTGGTGGAGCTGCAGCTTGACTAAAGCTTTGGCATATCTTCATCTCTTTACTTAAGTTTAACTGCGTTGATTTTCAATTCGCAAGTTTATTAATTGCTTGTAGTTAAGAAGTTAAGCCAATACATGGTGAGCTGTTTGCTTCTCTATTGGCTTTTAACTCCTAAGCCCGTCCAAGATGGGCGATAACTCCTTTTAACTCCTTCAAATTTGGCAAGTGTGAAACTTGAGTCCTTTAGAATACAAACGCAATAGAGGCGCCCAGCGTCACGTTGTGCATGGCAGTCCTGCGGCTGTATGAACGCACTTCTCTGTTTCCTTCCTCGTCTGTCCACGAGTTTTTCAGGTCGTAGGTCAGTCGGGGGGCAGCAAAGTCATAGTCGGCATACAGGCGCAGGGCTGCGTCTTCTTTGTAGCGGTAGGTCAGCGACAGGCCGGTGCCTACTTTATATGAATTGCTTTTCCTTATTTTCAGGAAGTCATCGTCTACAAATTCTTCGTTCAGTAGTTCCTGGCGTGTCAGGCTTTCCTGTTGCATGTAGTAGTCCACGTCGGCTTTGTAGTACTGGTTGTATTGTGCTTTGCTTACCAGTTGACGGTTGAATATCTGTGGATTGATGCGGCATATCGAGTTTTGATTGAAGTTGGCAGTCAGCCGGCGCCCGGCCAGTAGCTTGGTGCCCAATTGGAAATGGCGGCTCAGCGGGTAGGAGAGGTAGAGACCCAGGTCTATGTCGAACATGCCCAGGTGGTCCGACTCCAGCTGGTTCAGCAGAAACATGTTGACCGGTGCTCCCTCCTTCAGGTCGTTGTCCATGTCAAACCGGTTCAGGTTTTCGGTTGGAATGTCAGAGGCTATCGGGGTAGTCGATACCTTCAGGCGTCCGCCTATGCCTATGTAAGTATTGAAGAAGTAGGCTCCTTCGGCACTTACTGCCGTGCTGATGCCTGTCCTGAGGCGCATGCCCAATGGGGCACCGTCTTCGGCATCGTACAGTTCGGCGGTCTTCAGATAAGCAGGGCCTGTGGCCAGGCCCATGTTGAAGGCCAGGAAAGACGGTGGGGCATACCGGTCAAAGCCAGCTGTAGAATGGAAGCCTGTCTTGTCGCGTTTGAAAATCAGGTCACTGAAGAAGTAACCTAGGTCGGTGGATAGGATGCCGATGCCTGCGCCTACCAGTACGTCGCCAATCCAGTGCCGGTTGTTCAGTTGCCGGGTGACGCCGGTCAGCCCGGCCAGTGTATAGCCTCCGATGCTGTACCAGGGACTTTTCATGCCATACTCCTTGTGCAAGATGGTGGCACACATGAAAGCCGTGGCCGTATGTCCGGAAGGAAAGGAGTTGTTGGTCGAGTTGTCAGGCCTCTGTTCCTTGATGCTGTATTTCAAAGCGTTGACCGTTCCGGCCATCAGTAAGGCCGAAAATGCGTTGCTTACAGCCATCTCCTTCCATGTGCTTCGGCTTTCCACTCCTGCCAGCTTCATGCTCCAGGTGGCTGCCAGGGGGATGTATTGAGTATAGTCGTCATACTTGCGGTGGAAGGCGGGTTCAAATCGGTTGCGCAGCGTCCTGAAGTGATTATTGTGTTTTTGGGCGATGAGGCCTGATACAACGAGCGGTATGCCCATGTAGGAGAAGTTTGGGCGGAAGGCATATCCGGTTCTGTTTTGTGAAGTGGGCAACATGTGGTGGCAACTGTCATTGCTGGTGGTTGCACCTATGGTTGAATCAGTGCCCGAACCGAATGTCAGTTGAGCGTTTATTAAACAGAGAGTTGCTAAGAGAATGAACTTTGGTGTCATGGTCTTGTTGTCTTGAATATGGCATACTGGTTGCGGCTGCAAAGATAGCGTGCCGGCATCGTTGCTGGAAAGTTTGCAGATGTACATCTTTGTTGGTTATTTTATTGATTATTAGTTGGATAATTGCTTAGGATGCTGTACATTTGCTGAAATGACATACTTTCAGAAGATACAGAAGCGGTGGAAAGACGGTTTTCCTGCCTGAAACGTAAATTATGGGAATATCCGGGCAAAATCTATAATCTGTGTTAATTCCTTCTGTTGCTTGACATTCTTCTTCTATCTTTGGCAAGATATTTGTTCTACTTTCAGAAATTAAACTCAATTAATCATTTAAATAAAGAAAATTATGGGAACAGGAATGATAGGAATGCAATGGATTATATTTATAGGTGTAGCAGTAGTGAGCTGGCTGGTGCAGATGAATCTGCAGAGCAAGTTCAAGAAGTACTCCAAGATACCTACCGGTAACGGCATGACCGGTGCCGACGTGGCACGCAAGATGCTCAACGACAACGGCATTTATGACGTACAGGTGACTTGCACACCCGGACACTTGACAGACCACTATAATCCGGCAAACAAAACAGTCAATCTGAGCGAAAGTGTTTACTCCAGCAACAGCGTCATGGCTGCTGCCGTAGCAGCCCACGAGTGCGGACACGCCTTGCAACATGCTCGTGCATACGCTCCGCTTACCCTGCGCAGCAAGCTGGTGCCGGTGGTTTCGTTTGCTTCGAGCATCATGACGTGGGTGTTGTTGGCCGGTATCCTGATGTTGAATAGCTTTCCCCAGCTGCTGTTGGCCGGCATCATCCTTTTTGCCATGACCACGTTGTTCAGCTTCGTCACGCTGCCGGTCGAAATCAATGCCAGCAAGCGTGCGTTGGTATGGCTCAGTGCCAGTGGCATAACCAATGCTTATAACCACGACAAGGCAGAAGACGCCCTGCGTTCGGCCGCTTATACTTACGTAGTAGCAGCTTTGGGTTCGCTTGCCACACTTATCTATTATATCATGATATTTATGGGACGTCGCGAGTAATCGGACGTTTTTACGCTTAGGAAAAGCTAAAACCTGTAAAATCATTGTTTTATAGCGGATTGTTTCTTATCTTTGAAAACGTTGGCGAATGAAGCTGATCAGAGAACCTTTTTCGGACGTTGCGTGTTAATTAGACTATAAGTGCGATGGATGCACGGAAAGTCCAGAATAGGGCTGTGTTGAAGTCAGTATTAGCAATCATTAAATAAGTCAATTATGAAAAATCTAAGATTGGAAGCTGTTGTTATGGCTCTTGGCCTCGTCTTGATGGGGCTGATGATTAGAGGGGGCATCAATGATTTTAAGGATAAGGAACGCATCGTGTCGGTAAAGGGTTTGGCCGAAATGGAGGTACCTGCCGATAAGGTCATCTGGCCTTTGGTCTATAAGGAACTGGGCAATGACCCGGTAAGCATTTACAATAAGATAGCCGAAAAGAATGCGGCTGTGGTGAAGTATCTGAAGCAGAATGGAGTGGCCGAAGAAGAAATCAGTATTGCTCCGGCCGAAATTATCGATATGGAAGCCGACCGCTATGCTAGCCAGAATGTAGCTTACCGCTACAATGCTACGTCGGTCATTACCGTAACGTCGAAGAATGTGGATTTGATTCGCAAACTGATTACGAAGCAGACCGAGCTGTTGAAGCAGGGCATTGCCATTGCTGGCGGCGACTATCGTTACAGTGTGTCTTATGAATTTACGGGGCTGAACAATGTGAAGCCACAGATGATAGAGGAAGCGACCAAGAATGCACGTGCGGCTGCCGAAAAGTTTGCTAAAGATTCCGATAGCAGCCTGGGCAAGATACGCAACGCTTCGCAGGGACAGTTCTCTATATCTGACCGTGACAGCAATACGCCCTATATTAAGAATATCCGTGTAGTTACTACAGTCAATTATTACCTGAAGAACTGAGAGAGGACGGATATAATCTCTTTAAAAGAAGGGGCTATATAAATATGGGTTATGTAGGAGGCGGAGTTAAAGCTCCGCCTCTGTTGCTTTCTCGGGGGCTTTATGGAGCTTATCTTTGACATTTGCCGGCCGAAACTGTTGATATAGGGCAGATTCCGTATCTTATTATTTTGCAGTTCAAGAAAATACTTCTATCTTTGCGCCCGAATTTATATGAGTCAACATAATGTCTCACTGAATTAATTATCAATCAACTTAATTATTTTAATGGAAAACTTAAAGAACGTTGCTCCTATTGAAGACTTCAACTGGGATGCGTATGAAAATGGTGAAGCCGCTACTGGTGTAAGCCACGAAGATCAAGAGAAGGCGTATGACAGTACGCTGAACAAAGTTAACGACCGTGAGGTAGTTGACGGTACCGTTATTGCAATGAACAAGCGTGAAGTAGTTGTTAATATCGGTTACAAATCAGACGGTATCATTCCGATGAGTGAATTCCGTTACAATCCTGACCTGAAGGTTGGTGACACTGTAGAAGTGTACATCGAAAATCAGGAAGACAAGAAAGGACAGCTGGTTCTTTCTCACCGCAAGGCTCGCGCTACTCGTTCTTGGGACCGCGTAAACGCAGCTTTGGAAAACGAAGAAGTTATCAAGGGTTACATCAAGTGCCGCACAAAGGGTGGTATGATTGTCGATGTATTTGGTATCGAGGCTTTCTTGCCCGGTTCTCAAATCGACGTGAAGCCTATTCGCGACTACGATGTATTCGTTGGCAAGACTATGGAATTCAAGGTTGTTAAAATCAATCAGGAATTCAAGAATGTGGTTGTTTCTCACAAGGCTCTTATCGAGGCTGAACTGGAACAACAGAAGAAAGAAATCATTAGCAAACTCGAAAAAGGACAAGTTCTCGAAGGAACTGTTAAGAATATTACATCTTACGGTGTATTCATCGACCTGGGTGGCGTAGACGGTTTGATTCACATCACTGACCTGTCTTGGGGCCGCGTTAGCGATCCGAAGGAAGTGGTTGAACTCGACCAGAAGCTCAACGTTGTTATCTTGGATTTCGACGACGAGAAGAAGCGTATCGCCCTCGGTTTGAAGCAACTCACTCCGCATCCTTGGGATGCTCTCGATCCTAACCTGAAGGTTGGCGACCACGTGAAGGGTAAAGTTGTCGTTATGGCCGACTACGGTGCATTCATCGAAATCGCTCCGGGTGTTGAAGGTCTTATCCACGTATCTGAAATGTCTTGGAGCCAGCACCTGCGTTCTGCTCAGGACTTCATGAAGGTGGGCGACGAAGTAGAAGCTGTTGTTCTGACTCTGGACCGCGAAGAGCGTAAGATGTCATTGGGTATCAAGCAGCTGAAACCGGATCCATGGGAAACTATCGAAGAGAAGTATCCTGTAGGCAGCAAGCACGTTGCTAAAGTACGCAACTTCACTAACTTCGGTGTATTCGTAGAAATCGAAGAAGGTGTTGACGGTTTGATTCACATCTCTGACCTGTCTTGGACTAAGAAAGTTAAACATCCTTCTGAATTCACTCAGATTGGTGCCGACATCGAAGTTCAGGTACTGGAAATCGACAAGGAAAACCGTCGCTTGAGCCTCGGTCACAAGCAGCTGGAAGAAAATCCTTGGGATGTATTCGAAACTGTATTCACTGTAGGTTCTGTACACGAAGGTACTATCATCGAAATGCTCGACAAGGGTGCCGTTGTTGCTCTGCCTTACGGTGTAGAAGGTTTCGCTACTCCGAAGCACCTCGTTAAGGAAGACGGTTCTCAGGCTCAGCTCGAAGAGAAACTTCCTTTCAAGGTTATCGAGTTCAACAAGGACGCTAAGCGCATCATCCTGTCTCACAGCCGTATCTTCGAAGATGCTGCAAAGGCAGAGGAAAGAGCAGAGAAGAAAGCTGCCAAGAAGGCTAACAGCAAGAAAGAGGAAACTCCTGTTATCCAGAACCAGGCTGCTTCTACTACTCTGGGCGACATCGATGCTTTGGCTGCCCTGAAAGAGCAGATGGAAGCTGACAGTAAGAAGTAATCAGACTTTAAGCTAAATACATACGGTTCTGTCTTGTCAAAAAGGCAGAACCGTTTTTTGTGATAGCGTCTGCTATGCAGAGATGCCCATACTTCCATGAATATTATCCTGTCGCTGCTGATTGTTTCCTCTTGGAATCCGCTGAACAGGCAGTCTGCAATGCTTTAGTAGTTTTAGTATCAGGCAATGTTTTGTTTCAAAAGATACTATCTTTGGGGTTAGATAGCAGTCCACTACTGGCGTGATAGCAGTCCACTGCCAGCATGGTAGCAGTCCATTGCTAGTGTGGTAGTAGTCCACTGCTGGCAAGCAGGCTGTCCACTGCTAGCATGGCATCAATTCACGGCTGATATAGTCTGTAAGCTTTCATTCAATATACACTCGCCTGTCTGCTGTTCAATACATACGGCTGCGTTGGCTTACACATACGGCTTCATCGACTCACACTTACGGCTGTGTGTCCTCAAGGCCCTCTTCTGCTTCGTAACTACCTTCTTTAGCAGGCTAAAGTTCCTGTTTACACATGTCAAATTCCTCTCTGGCAACAGAAGGCAACTATCAAAAAATGCCCATTTCATCGTAGTTTCACACCCATAGAAGATGTTTTTTCGATAGTAAGTTTCACGCCTTCACGGTCTGTGCAGGCTGCTGATTGTCAGCTTGATGTGGTGAAACATACATTCGTCACGCAGGTTTCACGCACGTTTCTTGTGTGCTGTCTGTGTGTTGTCCTGTGTTTCAGCATAGAGGGTGTACCTCGTTCATCTTTCACCGCAACAGGTTGATTACCAACGGTGAAATTGTGAAAGTTCGCCTGTGTAACTTGTTTCATGGCCGATTCAGTGTCCGTTCAGGAGGAAGTGTGGTTTGCTGTCTCCCGTTCCTTTCACAGGAAACCGTTGATAATAAGTGGTGTATTGTGAAAGGAATGAAGTTTCACCCGTTTTGTCTTTTTAAGATTTGAGTTCTTAGGTCCCGCATCAAGTGCGGGATGACCATGCGGACGATGGATAGAATAAAATTCATTTATGGTCATCTGTTTCGTCTGTGGCATCTGTGTGCCCATCGTTGATTCGCTTTCTGTTAGCCTTTACTTTCTATATGTTTCGCTAAAACCGAAACTTTAGTTACATTTGTCCTGTCAATACTTACAGTATCGGGTCTTTATGGAGAAGTTTGAGCTACATATCCTGGGTTGTGGGTCGGCATTGCCCACCACGCGCCATTTTCCCACCTCGCAGGTGGTGAATCTGCGCGACAAATTGTTCATGATAGATTGCGGTGAAGGGGCGCAGTTGCAGTTTCGCAAGTCGCGCCTGAAGTTCTCTCGCCTGAACCATATCTTCATTTCGCATCTTCATGGCGACCACTGTTTCGGACTGCCGGGGCTTATCTCTACACTCAATCTGCTGGGGCGTACGGCCGACCTGCATATTTATTCGCCTATTGGATTGGAAGAACATATGGGCCCTATGCTGGCCTTCTTCAACCGGCAAATGACTTACCAGGTTGTGTTTCATGCTTTCGATACCAACGTTTCCACCCTGATTTACGAAGACCGTTCGCTCACCGTTACTACTCTTCCGCTGCGCCACCGCATGCCCTGCTGTGGCTTCCTCTTTGCCGAGAAACCAAGCCCAAACCATATTGTGCGTGAGATGGTGAATTTCTACCAGGTGCCGGTCTATGAGCTGAACCGCATCAAGAACGGGGCCGACTACGTGACGCCCGAGGGTGAAGTTGTGCCCAATAGCCGGCTGACTACTCCGGCCGACCCTCCCCGCCGCTATGCCTATTGTTCGGACACTGTTTACATGCCTTCGCTGGCGGAAGCCTTGCAGGGTGTCGACCTGTTGTTTCACGAAGCTACTTTTGCCGAGGCCGACGCTTCCCGTGCTCGCGAGACTTTTCACACTACAGCTGCGCAAGCCGCCATGCTGGCCCGCGATGCCGGTGTCGGCCGTTTGCTAATAGGCCATTATTCGGCGCGCTACGAAGACGAGTCTTGCCTGCTTGGCGAGGCAACGGCCATTTTTCCCTATACGCAGTTGGCTTCAGAGAATCTGTGCGTGCAGGTGTAGATATGGGTAATAGATAAAAAAAGCCATTTTCTTTGCATCTTTTTGCTTTATCGCTCAGAATAGCGTATATTTGTCCGGAAGAATTGAATGGACAGTTATACTTCGGCAAAAGGGAAGGTTGCTTATTAATGAAAAGATTTTTAATTTATTTCTTATTCTCACTGGCTTTCTTGTCACAGTTCGCCTGTTGGGCACAGGACGGTAAGGACAAGGACGAGGTGGCACGCCAACGACAGGAGTCGCGTGTCATGGTCATTCCGTTGTCTGAAAGCCAGGTGCAGGTGAAGCATGCCGAACCGGGTACGCGGATGGAAGTTTACAGCATCCTGGGTGTAAGGATAGCTTCCGTACGCATTGAGTCGGACAATCAGACCGTTTCGCTGAATTTGCCGAGGGGTTATTATATCTTCAAGATTGGAAATGTGGTGAGGAGGGTTGTCATTAAGTAAGCCTCTGGCCACCGGGCACACCAAAGAAACAAACGCGAACAGAAATCTATGAATGCTTCCTACAATGAACGCGAGGTCCTGGCCCTGTTGCAGGATGAGAGTACGCAACGGCAGGGTTTTGAGATGATTGTGGCGCAGTATAGCGAGCCGCTCTACTGGCAGATTCGCCGTATGGTTCTTTCACACGATGATGCTAACGACCTTCTTCAGAATACTTTCTTCAAGGCCTGGGCCAATATAGATTACTTCAGGGCCGAGGCCAAGCTCTCCACCTGGCTCTACCGCATTGCGCTGAACGAATGCCTGACTTTCCTGAACAAGCAACGGGCAGCCACCAACGTGTCGCTCGATGACCCAGAAGCTGATGTGCTTCAGCGGCTGGAGGGCGATGCTTATTTCTCGGGCGACAGGGCACAGATGCTGTTGCAGAAAGCATTGCTTATGTTGCCCGAAAAGCAACGTATGGTCTTCAACCTGAAGTATTATCAGGAGATGAAGTATGAAGACATGTCTGATATCTTTGGCACGTCGGTGGGAGCACTGAAGGCATCCTATCATCATGCCGTGAAGAAAATAGAGAAATTTTTGGAGGACGAGTATTAAACCTTTAAGGGAAAACGGTGTCTAACTAAAACAGAGAGGAGAATCTTTATGAAAGAAGAAGATAACATTTTAAGGAAAGTCGGAACGGGAAATCCTTTCCAGGTGCCCGACGGATACTTCGAGAATTTCACCTCCGAAGTGATGCAGCGGCTTCCGGAAAAGGAAAAGCCGGCATTTGTAATGAAAGAACCGACACTGTGGGACAAGGTGAAACCATGGATTTACATGGCAGCCATGTTTGCAGGGGCGGCTCTGATTATACGCGTGGCTTCAGACGACAGGCAGAAGGCTGCGGTGGCCGAGCAACTGGCAGGCGAAGTGGTGGACATGGAAGAACTGTCTGACGAGGACATCAGCCTGGCGGTAGACAATACGATGCTCGACGACTATTCGCTGTATGTCTACCTGGCCGATTCTGAAACGAACGGAATATCAACTGATGCTGAATGAATATATGAAAAGACTGATTTTACTATTCGTAATGATAGGCGGTTTCTTGCCTTTGGTCTGGGCCAATGGAGGGTGCGATCAGCGCCTGACGCGTGAGGAGTTTCGTGCTCGTCAGCAGGCCTATATCACCGAGAAGGCTGGGCTGACGAAGGAGGAGGCCGATAAGTTCTTCCCGCTGTATTTTGAACTGCAGGACCGAAAGAAGGAACTGAACGATGAAGCATGGCGATTGCTGCGCAAGGGTAAGGACGAAAACATCTCCGAGGACCAGTATGAAGAAATCATGATAGGTGTCTATGACGCTCGTGTGTCGACCGACCGGCTGGAGCGTAGCTACCTGGAAAAGTTCAGGAAGGTTCTTTCTTATAAGAAAATCTATAAAGTGTTGCGAGCCGAGATGCGTTTCAACCGTGACTTGTTGAAAGGAATGCATCGCAACAAAGGTGGTAAGGATGCCGATGCCCGTAAAGGCAAGTAATGTTTAGTATTATATGTAGTAGCTCTTCTTTTTTGAAGATAGAGTAATGTATGGATAAAGTGCCGCCCCGGTTGCGCTTCCCTGTTCCGATGGATGGGGTGCTGCCGGGGCGGAGTCTGTTTGGACCTGTACTGCAGAAAGTTACTCTTTACAGATGTAGGCAAGCCAAGTAGTCGTAGTGTTTTCCTTCTTTTACCAGTTCGGCCTTGAAGCCGCTTCCGGCGGCATAGTAGGAAAGGGTATTGAAGTCAATGTAGAGCCAGTCGAAGCTCTCACCCTCCACATTCTTGTATTTCATGCGGAAATCCACTTCACCATAGTAGCCGTCGGCTAGGTCTATGCTGAAGCTGCCGTCTTCTTCCTCGAACAGGTAGCGCAGGTCGCTCGAATCCATCAGGATGCGTCCGCCGGGATTCAGCAGTAGCTTCATTTTCTGGAAGAATTGTGGCAGTTTTTCTATCTTGCCTATAATGCCAGAACCGTTCATCAGCATCAGTATGGTGTCGTATTTTCCTACAAACTGCTCGTCAAAGAGATTGACCAGACGAGCATTCTTTACACCCCGTTCCAGCATCACTTGTACCGACAGAGGCGATATGTCGATGGCCTCTACCTCCAGTCCCCGTTCTTGCAGGGTGAGGGAGTGGCATCCGCTGCCGGCACCTACGTCCAGTACCCGGCCGGTAGCTAGTTGGAGGGCTGTACGTTCGAGCAGTGGCATCTGCTTGTCTGTGCGGAATAGTTCGCGGACGGGAATTTCGTCTTCGTCAAACTGTGAGGAGAAGACCTGCAGGCGTGCTGCCTTGCCGTGTTTCCAGTAGTCGGCAATGGCTGCTCCCATAGGGTCGTTGGTAGGGGTAAGGGTGAGCATATGGTTCAGGGGTTAATGGTAAGTGGTAAACGGTTAGTGGTAAGTGGTAAGCGGTTAATGGTTGTTGGTAAGTGGTTAATGGTTGGTTACTTATCACTCATCACTGACCACTAACCGCTAACCACTGTTTTACGCCGCTGATGACTCATTTCTTATGCCGGTTGGCACGTTTGCGGCGTATCTCGGCCTTCATCTTGGCCGCTCCCGAGCCGTGCAGGCCGGTAATGTAAGTCTTCTTCTTGGCTTTTGTCTTTATCTTGTTTTCTTCTTTGGGTTTTTCTTTCTTTCCTTTGAAAATGATGCCGCCCATCATGGCTTCTTCTATACTCATACCGTGGAGATTTAATGAATGATTAATAGGTCGTTTTTTATATCAGACTGGCACAGAAGAGGGCTTTCCGGTCCTGACTTCTGTGCCAGTAAGTAATCTAATAGAGTGCTGTGTAAATGCCTCTTATTTTACCATTGCTTTGGTTATCTCGCCGATGTACATGCGTGGTTGTCCTTCAAGCGGAGCTTGCGAGGGCAGCTTTTTGCATTCCAATACTACGGTCGGTTCGTTTTGTCCGTTGGGATAGAAACGTACGGTGTAGTTTTCTGCCTTTTCCATCTGTTCGTAGGGTTGGTCGGGCGAGAGCATGGTGAACACAACCGGCTTGCCTGACATCTTGCCGATGGAGCCTCCGGCATTGGCGGTCATCATGGTCATGTTGAAGGCATCGGAGCCGATGACGATAACCAGCTTGCCGCTGCCCATTTGGATGAGGTCAGCTGGAAGTTGTGCGGGAGCAATTTCCTTGTATGCATTGCCGCTGGCAGGAGTTGTCTGTGCGGGTGCTGCTGCCTGTGGTTGGGCTGGCGTGTTTACAGTTACCTCTTTGCGAGGAGTGATAACGGTGGTGCCTGATGTAGCGATAGATTTCTCAGGCTCTTTGACTGCTTCAGGTTTTTCCTCGGCGGTTGCAGTGGATGCGTTGGTTGCGCTGAGAGCTTCAGCTACTTCTACACACAAGTCGTCTACGAAGTCTACTGTTTTCTTGCGCCATTTGGCCAGTCCTCTTATCAGTTTGGTTTTAGCCTTATTCAGTGCGTATTTGTCAACAATCCATTCTTCAGCATTGTATTTTTCCTCACCTTCGCGATAGATGTAGCGAATCTTTTCCACTTCAAAAAGACATTTCTCGGGTTGGCAGGTCACTGTCAGTTGGTAGATGATGCGTGTACGGTCGAGTGACAATGCGCTGGAGTGGAATACTATCCATTCGTCGCCAGTACCTACTATTTGTCCCTTTTCTGGGTTGGTATAAACTACGCGGCTGTTGTTTTCGTTCTTCTTCAGGCGGGCTTCCATCCATTGGTTCATGCGTTCGAAGATTTCCTCTTGTGACATGCCGGGAATGCTGTATTCTTTGGAGAAGATAACTTTTCCGTCTACTTCGGGTACGGCTCCTGCCAGGTACTTGCTGTCGTCGTCTTGTGCGGCCAGCAGTGTGGGCAGGCAGAGGGCAACAAGCAGCATGAGAATGTGTGTCAGATGTTTCATGATGTTAATGTTACTTTGTTTTTGAGTTTTACATGGCGGCCTTTGCTGTTTCGTTCCGGTGTTTCACAAGAACGGTAAGCAGTTAGGACATGCAATATTACAAAAAACGGTGCATATCACTTTCTTTCCGCTTGTTATTTTTCTGTAAAACGGACTTCATTCTCCAGCGGCTTCTGTTGGAGGAAGTCTTTGATGTTCTGTAGTGTGGTGGTGGCAATATTGGCCAATGCCTCGTGGGTGAAGAATGCCTGATGCGACGTGACGATGACGTTGTTGAACGACAGCAGGCGTGCCAGTGTGTCGTCGTCTATGATTTTGTCGGAACGGTCTTCGTAGAAGTATTGGCTTTCTTCTTCATAAACATCCAGGCCGGCAGAGCCTATTTTCTTGTTCTTCAGTCCTTCTATCAAAGCATTGGTGTGTATCAGCTGGCCGCGGCCGGTGTTGATTATCATCACGCCGTCTTTCATCTTGCTGATGGAGTAGTCGTTGATGAGGTATTTGGTTTGTTCGGTCAACGGACAGTGCAGCGAAATGATGTCAGAACTGTGGTAAAGTTCGTCCAGCGTAGTGTAGACCACTTGGTGCTCGCGGGCAAAGTTGTAGTCGGGGTAGAGGTCGTAGGCCAGGATATTCATGCCAAATCCACGCAGAATGCAAATCAGTTTCTTGGCTATCTTTCCTGTACCGATGATGCCTGCTGTTTTACCGTGCATGTCGAAACCCAGCAGTCCGTGAAGCGAGAAGTTCCCATCGCGCGTACGCCACGAGGCACGGTGTATCTTGCGGTTGAGTGATAACATCAGGGCTACCGTGTACTCGGCTACTGCATACGGTGAGTAAGCCGGCACGCGTACTACTGTCAGTCCGTAGCGTGCGGCGGCTTTCAGGTCTACGTTGTTGTAGCCGGCACAGCGCAATGCCAGCAGCTTGACGCCGTTCTTTACCATTTGTTCTATGATGTCGGCATCGGCTACGTCATTGACAAAGATGCAGACCACGTCTACGCCCTGTGTCAGTATGACGTTGTTTTTGTTGAGGTGTCCTTTGTAGTAGCGGAGTTCGAAGCCGAAGTCCTTGTTCCATTCGTTGAATGAGTTCTCGTCGTAAGGTTTGCTTCCGAAGAAAGCAATGGTAGCTGTTGCCATAATTCTTTTATCTTGTTAAGGTGAATGATGGTTTGTCAACAATCAACTTGTGCTGAATGTTCATTTCCCTTCCCGGTAGACCAGTTCATTGTTGTTCATTCGTTGCATGTACTGCTGAATGATGGACTTCAGTGTGTTCTCCATTTCCTTCAGCGTGTCTTGCGGCATGCTGTCTTTCACGTCTTCCTGCATCAGCGTGTCGGTGCGGAAACGGTAGGCATGGAGTACATTGGTGCCGTCGAACTGTATGAGGTAGTCGCCCTTCAGCAACTGGTAGATGCCACTGGCCGGAATGTAGTTTACGGCTATCTTGTCTTCAGCAGGGGTATGGAATATATCTTGTCCGAAGCCAACGAAAGGACGGTCATAGCCCAACAGACCGAGTACCGAAGGCATGATGTCTATCTGCTCTACAATCTTTTCGTGGTCCATTCCCTGTAGCTCGGGCATGCCCGGCGCAAAGAAGATAATGGGCACCTTGTAGTAGCCCAAGTCGGTGGTGTATTCGGGATAGCTGTTCAGGCTGGTATGGTCGGCCGTGAGGACAAACAGGGTATTGTTGTACCATGGTTGCTTGGCTGCCTTTTCAAAGAAGCGTTGGATGGACATGTCGGCATAGGCCACTGTCTCCAGCATGGGGTCGTTGCCCTTGGGGAACTTACCGATGTAGCGTTCGGGCAGTGCGAACGGACCGTGAGAACTGGCGGTGAAAACCGATGTGACAAACGGTTCCTTCATTTCGGACATGCGGTCGCAATAGAATTGCAGGAACTCTTCGTCCCAGATGGCCCATGTACCGTCAAAGTCGGCATCGCCGTTGTAGTTGGGGTCTTCGTTGTATTCCGTGCGGCCGAAGTATTTCTGGAAGCCTACCGAACGGGCAAAGGCCATGAAGCCCATGGAGCCGTTCATGGCGCCGTGGAAGAAAGCTGATGTATAGCCTTTGTGCCGGGTCAGTTCGCCAGCCAGGCTCGATACGTCGTTCAGTGCGGCGGGTGTCAGGAAGAAAGGTTCCACAAAATTGGGGATGGATGACAGCACCGAGGGCATACCGTCAATGCTCTTGCGTCCGTTGCTGTATGAATATTCGAAGGAAAGGCTGCGTGTCATCAGTGAGTCGATGAACGGCATGAAGCCTTTGTATTGTCCGTTGTCCAGGTGGCGGTTTACGCTACCCAGGTGTTGTTTGGTCATGCCTTCTACAATAAGTACCACTACGTTCATGGGGCGGAAGCTGGCACTGTCGGCTGGCATGTGTATGGGCGTGTACAAGGCTTTGGCTTCGGCATCGCTCATATAGTGGGGCGTGACGAAAGGCTGCTTGTCCAGCGTACGGAAGATGGCAAAAGGAGTATTGAGCACGATGCCGGCATCGAGCGGACGGTTGACATACTGGTTGGCGTTGCTGATGGTAATGGGTCGGGTGGCCGTCGTCATGCCTCCGCGCATACCGAAGATGGTAAATGGGATGGCCAGCAGCAGGCAGACTATCTGTGATAAGTAATAAACCTTCAGGTTGCGTATCGGGAAATCTTTGGGGCTGCGGAACAGACGGTAAAGTCCGTAACACAACACACCGGCCAGAATGACCAGGTACCAGTAGTTGATGAAGCCGTCCAGGAAGATAGAGGCCAGGTTACTACCTCCTTCATGCTGAAATTCCTGCAATACGGAGGTAGTGGTGCGCTTGCCAGTATATCCAAAGTAAACGCAGTCTATCAGGTTTGTTATCAGCATGATGGAGTTGACAATGGTGAACAGCCAGCGCACTACCTGGTAGAAACGGGCATTTTCCTTCCAATGGAACGGGAGGAGGAAAAGCAGAATAAACAGCGCGTTGCTGTAGAGGATAGCGGTCGTGTCGAAGATGACACCGGCGCCAAACAGGCTCATAGCGTAACCGAAACTCAGGTTGCCGCCAAAAACGTCCCAATTGACCAATACGAAGGCCAGTCGGCAGATGAAGTAGACGATGTAGACGAGAACCAGATTCCAGATGAGGGGCAAGAGATTTGCCACGTAAGAACTCTTTTTCATATAATAAGGTAAAGTGATTTGTTACAGGCGGCAAAAGTACTTATTATTTCTTAAAGCGCCGTGGCTCACGGATTTAAAAAAGCTTTAATGCTTCCTGCCGTTTCCCGTGTTTGTCCTATCTTTGTGCCCAAACAGACGTTTGGACTGTTTTTGAGATGATTTAGAACATTTTGTATATAACGGTAAATTAATAATGATGAAGACAAAGACTGCACTGAAGACGCTGCTACCGGCCATTGTGGTGCTGGCATTGGGATGGTGGATTTATTCGAGGTTTGATGTCTGGTTTGGCAACCGTCCCGAACCAGCCTATACCGCTTCGGTGTCTCCCCACAGAATATTGCTTACTTTCGGTACGGCCGACGAACTGTCGCGCAACGTGAGCTGGCAGTGCGACTCCGTGCTTCGCCCTTCCTGCCTGTTGCTAGCCGATACGTTGCGTCGCGACACGCTGAAGATAGAAGCTACCGGTGAGGTTTTCCGCTCGCGTAGCGGTGTGGCAGCCTACTATGTGGCGCGTCTGCGTACGTTGAAGCCCGACACTTACTATAGTTACCAGGTGCGTACCGGCAGCTAGGCTTCGGAATGGTATCACTTCCGTACATTCAACGGTGCTACTGCCGACAACTATTCGTTCCTTTACTCAGGCGACGTGCAGGATACCATTGGCGGGAAGGCCAATGAACTGCTGCAAACCGCCTGGAAGGCAAATGCTGATGCCGAGTTCATGGTGTTTGGTGGCGACTTGACCGAGCGACCTATGGACAAGTTCTGGGCTGAAACGTTTCGAGGTCTGGATTCCATAGGCCAGCAGCATCCGGTACTGAACGTGACCGGAAATCATGAATATCTGAAGAATTTGGTGCGAAGCCTTGAGCGGCGCTATTCACTGGTCTTCTCTTACTTTCTGGACTCCATGGTAGGCGAAAATCAGGTCTACACCTTGCGCTACAATGACATGCAGCTGTTCTTGCTCGACAGTAACCGCGAATTCCCTTACCTCTGGACGCAAAAGAAATGGTTGGAGGAAGCCTTGCGCTGCAGTACGGCACGATGGAAGATAGTGGTGCTCCATCATCCGATATACTCCATCAAGGGCACGTGGAACAACTTGGTACAGCGCCTGATGTTTGGTTCGTTGATAGAAGACTACGGAGTGGACTTGGTGTTGCAAGGGCACGAACATGCCTATGCACGCATGACGAATCACGATGCTGACGGACAGCCCACAACACCCGTCTACACCGTCAGCCATTGTTCGCCAAAGACCTATCGTATTGACTTCAGCGACCGTTTCGACCGCTTTGGAATTTCCGACCGATTCTATCAGAAGGTTCATGTACACGGCGATACGCTGACCATGACCACTTATACCACTCCTGATAATCAGGTTTACGACGCGGTGGACATCATTAAACAGGGTTCAGCCGTTCAATTGATTGATCGTGGAAGCAACATTCCCGAACGGCTCGATTTTACTCCGCGCCCCGGCAAGAAAAAAGATTTGCGCTACCAGAAAAAAATAGAAGATTACAAGGCACGGAAAGTAAAAAAAGGAAATGGCTGACGAACAGCTGTTTATAACTCTATCTGAACCCCGCTTGATAGCAGTTAACTCCTATCCCGAAAAGTCTTAACTCCTAACGTGAAAGGAGTTAACTGCTAACGCGAGAGGAGTTAACTACTATCAGACGGGGTGTCTTATTGCTGAAAATAGCAATATGGAAGCCGTTTTTTCTTGTTCCCCGATGTAGAGTCTATCTGGGTATTCGGGACTGATAAAACGCTTTGTTTATCGGCCTTTCAGTGGCGCTTTAGTTTCATTTGTAACGTTCTTGCTCTGTCGTTTTGGGTTACCATCTTGCAAAATTAGTGGTCTTTTTGTTGTTTTAAATGTTTAAAAAGTCGTATCTTTGCGCCCTCAAATCAAAAAAAAGACTGTTAGATGAGAAAAAAGACTTTATTCGGCATTGCGATGCTGATTGTTTCAATCCCAACTTTTGCGGGCGGTTTCCTGACTAATACCAACCAGAATGTAATGTTTCTGCGTATGCTGGCCCGCGACGCTTCTACCCGCATCGATGCGGTCTATTCCAATCCGGCTGGTTTGGCTTTTATAGAAGGTGGCGACGGTTTACATCTGTCGCTCAATGTGCAGAGTGCTTACCAGACACGTAAGATAACTTCTACTTTTGCTCCCTTTGCTTATGGCGTGCAGAATGGCGGTAGCGACACCAAGCTGTTCAAGGGTGAGGCTTCCGCTCCTTTCATTCCTAGCTTTCAGGCTGCTTATAAGAATGGCGACTGGGTCTTCTCGGGCAGTTTTGCCGTAACGGGTGGTGGCGGTAAGGCTACGTTCAACAGTGGTCTGGCCTCGTTCGAGTCTATCATTTCCATGCTTCCTGTATTTGGCCAAAGCTTGGGCATCAACCGCTATGACGTAGACAGCTATATGGAAGGTAGCCAGTTCTTCTATGGATTGCAACTGGGTGTTACTTACAAGATAAACGAACACTTCTCGGCTTTCCTGGGTGGACGTATGAATTATGTGAACAACAATTATACCGGCTACCTGCGCAATATCCAAATCAACATGCCGGGTTCGGAGAATATGGTGCCGGCATCGGACGCTTTCAAAGGACTGGCAGCCCAGATTCCTGATGATGTGCCGGCTGAAATGTTGCAGCAAAAGGCATTGCTGGGTATGCTGGCTGAGGCTACGGCCGATAAGGAATTGGACTGCGACCAGAAGGGTTGGGGACTGACACCGATTATCGGTCTGGACTTTAAGTATGACAAACTGAACGTAGGTGTGAAGTATGAGTTCAATACCAACTTGAATGTGGAAAATGATACGCGCATCAACACTACAGGTTTTCCTGCCTACGACCACGGTATCAATACACCGAGCGACATTCCTGGCTTGCTGACTGTGGGCGTTTCTTATGAACTGTTGCCTACGCTGCGTGCTTCGGTTGGTTATCACCACTTCTTCGACAAACAGGCTGATATGGCCAATGACAAGCAGAAACTGCTTTCAGCCGGAACCAATGAATACCTGGCCGGTATAGAGTGGGATGTGCATAAGCGTGTACAGATAAGTGGCGGTATGCAGCGTACCAAGTACGGTCTGACCGATGACTATATGGAAGACATCAGCTTTGTCACCAGCTCTTGGTCGTTTGGTTTTGGTGCAGGCATTAAGCTGGCCAAGAACCTGAACTTGAACATTGCCTACTTCTGGACCAACTATGAGGACTATACCCGCCAGTCAGGCGACTACAACAACATGTCTCAGAAGTTGCAAAATATTGGACTGCCCGAGTCGGTGGCTGCCCAATTGCCCAAGTTGCCCGGTACCGATGTGTTTACCCGTACCAATAAAGTATTTGGTGTGGGCATTGACTACAAGTTCTGATAGTTAATCCATCTTTGTAAATAATGTGTTGACAACGAGGGGGCGTGTGCAGTTTGTGGCACGCTCCCTCTTGTATTTTTTATAGAGGCTGAGAAGTATTTTGCTCTTTCCTGCTTGTCCACTTCCGGCAGATTGCGTATCTTTGCGCCCGATTTACCGCCCGCGGGGCGGCGTGTATTCTAGGACAACCACGTAAAAAACAGGAGTTATGAAGCAAAAAGTATCAGTTTCTTTTATGCTGCTGGGCATTTTGTTCAATGTGTGCCTTATTGCAGCCAATCTTCTTGAAACCAAAGTTATCCAACTTGGCAGCCTTACGGTGACTGCCGGATTGCTGGTTTTTCCCGTTTCTTATATTATTAACGATTGCATTGCCGAGGTCTGGGGCTTCCGCAAGGCGCGGCTCATCATCTGGAGCGGATTCCTGATGAATTTCTTTGTTGTCAGCCTGGGGCTGATAGCCGTTTCGTTGCCGGCCGCTCCGTTTTGGGAGGGGGAGGAGCACTTCAATTTTGTCTTTGGCATGGCTCCCCGCATTGTGGTGGCCAGTCTGTTGGCTTTTCTGGTCGGCTCGTTTCTCAATGCCTATGTGATGAGTCGCATGAAGATAGCCAGTCAAGGCCGCAACTTTTCGGCACGTGCCATCTGGTCTACAGTGGTGGGCGAGACGGCCGATTCGTTTATTTTCTTTCCGATAGCCTTTGGTGGCGTTATAGCTTGGCGCGAATTGCTGCTGATGATGGCAGTGCAGATAGTTTTGAAGTCGGCTTATGAAGTGGTCATCTTGCCTGTCACCATCCGGGTGGTAAAGGCTGTGAAGCGTATTGACGGCAGCGATGTCTACGATGAAGGCATATCTTATAAGGTGTGGAAGGTAAACGAACTTTAGCAGACTGGTAGGGTGAAGAATTTAAAAAACGGGTCAGGGAGCGTTGGAATGACTCGTTTCCCTTCCCGTTGTATTGCCTTGTGCTTTCCCTTCTTTGTTATTGCATTCTTTTCTCTTATCTTTTGGTTATTCAATCTTATATTCAGATTTCATAATATGAACAATGATTCTGCTTTGGTTGTGTTCAGCGGTGGGCAGGACTCAACCACATGCCTGTTTTGGGCTAAACGTGAGTTTAAGAAAGTATATGCACTGAGTTTTCTTTATGGTCAGAAGCACCAGAATGAGGTGAAATTGGCGCGTCAGATTGCAGCCAAGGCCGGTGTGGATTTTGCTGTGATGGATGTTTCCTTCATAGGTCAGTTGGGGCACAATTCGCTGACCGATACAACGATGGTGATGGACCAGGAAAAGCCTGAAGGCGGAGTGCCCAATACTTTTGTGCCGGGTCGTAACTTGTTCTTCCTGAGTATAGCGGCCGTCTATGCTCGCGAGCGGGGTATCAATCATCTGGTCACTGGTGTTTCGCAGACAGACTTTAGCGGCTATCCCGACTGTCGCGATGCTTTCATCAAGTCGCTCAACGTGACGTTGAACCTGGCCATGGACGAACAGTTTGTTATCCATACGCCGCTGATGTGGATAGACAAGGCTCAGACTTGGGCGTTGGCCGATGAGCTGGGTGTGCTTGACCTGGTGCGCAACGAAACGTTGACTTGCTATAACGGCATTCCTGGTGACGGTTGTGGACACTGTCCTGCCTGCAAACTGCGTCGTGAAGGACTGGAGAAATACCTGGCCGGCAAAAATAAATAAGTACAAGAAAAATAAATAATACACTTATGACCGAACTGAAAGACCAACTTACCCTGCTGGGCGGTAAAACCGTCTATCGGCAGGACTATGCTCCGGAGGTACTCGAAGCTTTCGATAACAAACATCCCGAGAACGACTACTGGGTGCGCTTCAACTGCCCTGAGTTTACCAGCTTGTGTCCTATTACTGGGCAACCTGACTTTGCAGAAATCCGTATCTCCTATATTCCTGATGTGAAGATGGTGGAAAGTAAGAGCCTTAAGCTCTACCTTTTCAGCTTTCGCAGTCACGGAGCCTTTCATGAAGATTGCGTCAATATCATAATGAAGGACCTCATTCGCCTGATGAATCCAAAGTACATTGAGGTTACTGGCTTCTTTACTCCGCGTGGTGGTATCTCTATCTATCCTTATGCCAACTATGGTCGGCCCGGTACCAAATATGAGCGTATGGCCGAACAACGGTTGATGAACAGGGAGTAGGAGAGAAAAAACAGATAGTTTCACTGTCTTTAGTGATTTTATTGCCCTCGTTGCGAGGCCGTTTAAATGAAAATACTTATCTTTACGGACATTGGTTTTTCCAAGGTGGCTATACATTATATATAATAGGTATATGAAGAAAGTATTTTTATTGGCCGCCGGTGCGCTGGCGGTTTCATGCGGTCAGCAACGGGGCAAGATAGCTTATCCTGTAACGGCTAAGGTCGATACTGTTGATGTGTATTTCGGTACGGAAGTAGCCGACCCTTATCGTTGGTTGGAGAATGATACGAGTGAAGCCACCACGGAGTGGGTGAAGGCGCAGAATGAAGTGACAAACCGTTATCTGTCTCAGATTCCTTTCAGACAGAAATTGTACGACCGTCTGAAACGGGTAGCCGATTATGAGCGGATGGGAACGCCTTTTAAAGAACACGGCCGCTATTATTTCTTCAAAAATGACGGCTTGCAGAATCAGAGTGTGCTTTATGTGCAGGATGCGCTGGATAGCGAGCCGCGTGTATTCCTTGACCCTAACCAGTTGTCGATCGATGGCACTGTAGCCCTGACGGGACTTTCTTTCTCGAACGATGGGCGTTACATGGCTTATACAATTTCGCGCAGTGGTTCAGACTGGACAGAAATATATATCATGGATACGGAGAGTGGCCGTCTGCTGGACGACCATATTGAATGGGCCAAGTTTACAGGTGCTGCTTGGCAGAAAGATGGATTCTATTATAGTGCTTACGATGCTCCGACCAAAGGTAAGGAGTTCTCTAACGTTAACGAAAATCACAAAGTTTATTATCACAAAATAGGAACACCACAGTCGCAAGACAAGTTGGTCTACCAGAATACGGCTTATCCGAAGCGTTTCTATACGGTTAGTGTCAGTCGTGATGAAACTATGCTTTTCCTCTATGAAAGTGGCGAAAAGCGGGGCAATGCACTCTACGTGAAAGATTTGAAGCGTGCAGGAGCTGATTTCATGCCGATGGCTACGGATATGGACTATCAGTATGCTCCGGTAGAGGTGGATAAGGGCCAGATTTATCTGTTTACTAACTATGGGGCACCGCGCAATAGGCTAATGGTGGCTGCATCAGGCAAATTGTCATTGAAGGACTGGAAAGAACTGGTGCCGGAGCAGGAATCAGTGCTTTCGGGTGCTGAGATTATAGGCGGGCGTTTGATATTGACTTATGATAAGGATGCTTCGCAGCATGCTTATGTCTGTGGTATGGATGGTAAAGTGGAGCATGAAATCAAATTGCCGGTGTTGGGCTCGGTTGGTTTTAGTGGCAAGCCCGATGATAAAGAATGCTTCTATTCGCTTACATCGTTCACCATACCCGGCACTATCTATAAATATGATATGGACAAGAACACCAGTGAGGTGTTCCGTGCTCCGCAGGTGAATTTCGATGCCGATTCCTTTGTCACAGAGCAAGTATTTTATACCAGCAAAGATGGAACAAAAGTTCCTATGTTTCTTACTTATAAGAGAGGCCTGAAGAAGGACGGCAGCAATCCGGTGCTATTGTATGGTTACGGTGGTTTCAACATCAGTCTGGGGCCTTCTTTCTCTCCCTATCGCATTCCGTTCTTGGAAAATGGGGGCGTTTATGCGCAGGCCAATCTGCGTGGTGGTAGCGAGTATGGTGAAGAATGGCATGTGGCTGGTACGAAGTTGCAGAAACAGAATGTATTTGATGACTTTATAGCGGCGGCTGAATATTTGATAGCTAACGGTTATACAGCTAAGGAAAAACTGGCTATCATGGGAGGTTCTAACGGTGGATTGTTGGTGGGAGCGTGCATGACACAGCGTCCAGACCTTTTCCGGGTAGCAATTCCGCAGGTGGGAGTGATGGATATGCTGCGCTATCATAAGTTTACTATAGGTTGGAACTGGGCCAGCGATTATGGAACCAGTGAAGATAGTCGTGAAATGTTTGAGTATCTTAAGGGATACTCCCCACTGCATAACCTGAAGGCAGGTACAACGTATCCGGCTACATTGGTCACTACGGCAGACCATGACGACCGGGTGGTTCCGGCTCATTCATTCAAGTTTGCTGCCACGTTGCAAGCCTGCAACGACGGTACAAATCCTACGCTTATCCGCATAGATAGCAAAGCCGGGCATGGCAGTGGAAAACCCGTAGGCAAGGTGTTGGAAGAACAGGCCGACATTTATAGCTTTATAATGTATAATATAGGTATGCAACCTGACTTGTAAAACTTGTGTAGGAAAAGAAAAAACTGACATTTTATCATTCTTTAAGCAAAATATCGCCCGATAATTTAGCAGATATGAAAAATATTCCTATATTTGCAGTGTTGTTCGTTGACAAATTGATTTGGAACAACAGAGCTAATTGAAGCAACAACCTTTAAAAAGTAATATTATGAACATCGAACGTATTATGGCCTCTCTTGAGGCAAAGCATCCCGGCGAGTCAGAGTATCTTCAAGCCGTAAAGGAAGTCCTTCTTTCTATCGAAGATATCTACAATCAACATCCCGAGTTCGAGAAGGCTAAAATTATCGAACGTCTTGTAGAACCTGATCGTATCTTTACGTTCCGCGTTACTTGGGTAGATGATAAGGGTGAAGTACAGACCAACTTGGGTTATCGCGTACAGTTTAATAACGCTATTGGCCCGTATAAAGGTGGTATCCGTTTCCACGCTTCTGTCAACCTCTCTATTTTGAAATTCTTGGGCTTTGAACAGACATTCAAGAATGCTTTGACTACATTGCCTATGGGTGGCGGTAAAGGTGGCTCAGACTTCTCTCCACGCGGCAAGAGTGATGCTGAAATAATGCGTTTCTGCCAGGCCTTCATGCTGGAATTGTGGCGTCATTTGGGACCCGATATGGATGTTCCCGCTGGTGATATTGGCGTAGGAGGTCGTGAAGTAGGCTACATGTTTGGTATGTATAAGAAGCTGACTCGCGAATTTACCGGTACGTTCACTGGTAAAGGCTTGGAGTTTGGTGGCTCTCTTATTCGTCCTGAGGCAACAGGTTTCGGTGGATTGTATTTCGTAAATCAGATGTTGCAGACAAAGGGTATTGATATCAAAGGCAAGACTGTAGCTATTTCTGGTTTTGGAAATGTGGCATGGGGTGCCGCAACCAAGGCTACTCAGTTAGGTGCTAAGGTTATCACAATTTCTGGTCCTGACGGTTATGTTTATGACCCTGATGGTATCAGCGGTGAAAAGATTGACTATATGCTTGAATTGCGTGCTTCGGGCAATGATATTGTAGCTCCTTATGCAGAGCAGTTCCCGAGTGCAACATTTGTTGCAGGCAAACGTCCTTGGGAAGTGAAAGCTGATATTGCTTTGCCATGCGCAACTCAGAATGAATTGAACGGTGAAGATGCACGTCATTTGATAGATAACGGCGTTACTTGCGTTGGCGAAATCTCAAATATGGGATGTACTCCTGAAGCTATCGACTTGTTCATTGAAAATAAGATTATGTATGCTCCGGGTAAGGCTGTTAATGCAGGTGGTGTGGCTACCAGTGGTTTGGAAATGTCACAGAATGCTATGCATCTCAGTTGGAGTGCTGCAGAAGTAGATGAAAAATTGCATGCTATCATGCATGGAATTCATGCTCAATGCGTAAAATATGGAACAGAACCCGATGGTTATATCAACTATGTGAAGGGTGCTAATATTGCCGGCTTCATGAAAGTTGCTCATGCCATGATGGGACAAGGAATAATTTAAGGAAACTTTGTTTAGTTGTATTTGTATTTGTGGTTTTTGCTGTCTGCGCCTGCGAAGGTATCAGGCAGCTTTTTTTATAATATAATTGGCTTTGCATTTGTCTTTTGTGTGAGCTTACATTGATAATAATATTCTTCTGTTATTGTTATTGAGTGCTAGGTCCTGATAACCGAGTATTGGATTATTAAATTCTTGGTAGATTTAATAGGGATTAGTAATCAAGAATTTATTTCTATGGTGATAGAACAGAACCGGAACAGTAAGGGAACTTTTTTCAAAAATGGTTTGATGTTATTTCTCTAGACAGATTTAATGACGGATTGGTTGTTTTGTATATCATGCCTTTTTCCATTTGAAAGCTGTCAATTGATGAGGATTTTTTATACTTTTGTGCCAGGTGATTGCTATTTTGATATAAATAGGGCATATAAATGATGGATTTTAATTTCTTGGTACGCTATAGTTTACTTCTGTTCATGGCATTATGTCAGTGTCTGTCAGTCGCTTTTGCTGCGGATACTTTGAAGAAATCAAGAACAGATAGTGATTTATCGTGTCTTGATTCTTTAATCCATCAGACTGCTATTTGGGGCAATCTGACAGAAAGAGGAAAATATGATAGTGTGCTTATTGCAGCATTGCCTTATCTAAAAGCTCAGGAATCTCGTAAATATTTATCCGGAATTGCATATGCGGGTTATTATGTAGCTCAGGCCTATCATTTTAAAGGTCAGCCAGACTCGACAGGCTTTTATATTAATAAGCTTCATTCCTATTTGCCGAAAATGAAAGCTGATACTACTTGGCAAATAATGTTTTATAATTTGTCAGCCTTACATGCTATTAAGGCTAAGTTGGATTATCCGGAGGGTATAAAACAACTTAATAATGCGTTGAATTTAGTAAGGTTACGGCATGCTCCTGTTAATGAAACGATTTTGATGTGTAATATTGTGTCTGTTTATTATCTAAGGAAAGATACAACAGGGCTCGATTTAGCACAAATGGCATACAAAGTCAGTCGTACTACCAATAGTGCCTACGCACGTTGTTTTGCATCCATTTGCATGGGATTTATGTATGTGTTGCGTGGTGAGGAGACATATTCCTTGAAATATTTAAATGAAGCTCAAGAGCTGTCCTATAAACATGGATTAGATTATTTGAAATCATCCATCTACTTGTTATATGGTGATTTGTATAAGAAGAAAGGTTCGGAAGCAACTGCCAGAGATTATTATAAATTAGGACTGAAATATATGGGTTTTGCTTCTCCTGAAGTGGGAATTGAGCTTTGTGCATCCTATGGCGATTTATTGAAGAATATGCGTTGTTATGCGGAAGCTGAAGAATTATATCGGCGTGGATTGAATGCTTCACAGAAGCATCACGACCGGGAACAACGTCATAATTTGCTTTTGGGAATGGCAGAAGTCTATAAATATATGGAAGAAAAAGATTCTGCGTTGAAATATTATACATTGTATAATGAAGCTCGTGATAGTAGTATATTGGGGACGAAGACAGAGCGTCGATTAGGTGCCCTTGAGCGTATCTGGAAAAACAAAGATAATAAAGAACCGGTGGAAACACTGGAGAGCGAGGTGGATAATGGTGCTGGTATTTATTGGTGGGCTTTTGGTGGAATTGTATTACTGGTGGGTGGTACCTTTTATTATACTTATAAACATAGTCGTCGGGTAAAGATGGAGCCTAACTTACTAATGGATACTAAGCAGGACGGTGCAATAGAAGATAATTGCAATTCAGAATCAGACTCGGAAAAGTGTTACGCTCTTTATCTTAAACTACAGCAGCTGATGGAGACCGAAGAATTTTATAGGCGTAATGACCTTTCTTTGGAAAAAATAGCCGAGATGTTGCATACCAACCGTTCGTATGTATCTAAAGTGATTAATACATGTGCTGGTACAAACTTTCATGGCTATATTAACCTGTTGCGTATTAATAAGGCTGTCGAGCTATTGTCAGATGTTTCTTATCAAGAGCCGCTCAAAGTGTTGGCTGGCGATTTGGGATATAACACGTTGGCTGTATTTTACAGAGCTTTTCAGAAACAGACAGGAATGTCTCCTTCCAAGTTTAGAAATGAGAAGCGTGGGGGAGCTTATGTCGAGAAAATGGATACACAGGAACAAACGTCCCTTTCAGATTGATACTTTTTTCTAATTGCTTCTGTTTCAATAGCTATTTTTCTTTTATCAATTCTTCTATTTTACGAAAGAGCAAAAAAACAGGATTGCTTTTTTGCTGCTCTTTGCGTAGGTTTGCGACGTTTTGATTGCAATCGTATTAATTTTATTGTTAAACAGGAAGTGATAAAAGGATTATGAAGAAACACAGTTTTTGGCTTTTTTTATGGCTAATATTGTTGGCTGCTTGTTCTGAGGAAGAACAATTAACTCCAGATATTTCCTTAGGTTTACAGGGAGAAGAACTGGTAGTAGAAAATGAGGCAGATGCTGAGCAGGTGATTTCGTTTACGGCAACCCATCCCTGGACTGCAAAAGTTGATGCGGAATGGTTAGAGATATCGCCGGAAAGTGGAAATGCCGGTGAGAATACAATCGTGGTCCGTGCAAAGGAAAAAAATGTATCTGGTGATAATCGTTCAGGACAGGTTGTAATTGCTATTGAGGGACTGGAGAAGAAGATTTCTGTGGTTCAGGCTTCGGCCGATGTGTTAGATGTAGAGAAAACATCTTTCAGAATTACGGCTGATGGGAAGGAAATTGAAATTGTATTTTCTACAAATCTTCCTTTTGAGACACTACAGTTGTGGGCGACACAAGGTGTGGAAGAATGGATAGAAATGGTACAGCCTGATGCTGATACCCGTGCTTTGCAGGTAGGTGGCATTCGGATGAAAGTATTACCTAATACTACTCAAAATGCTCGAAAGGCTGTTTTCCAAATAGTATCTGTTGACAGTGAGAACAACCCGGTGATGAAGTCTCCTGAAATTACGGTTTCGCAGGATGGCGTTCCTGTAAAGACATCCACTGATTTTAGCGAAGATGGAAAATATTGGCAAATACAGCAGCACAAGGAAGGTAATGGCATACCAATAGTGATTATGGGCGACGGCTTTGTAGACGATGACATAGCCAGTGGCTATTATAAGGAAGTAATGGAAAAAGCCATAGAACACTTCTTTACAGAAGAACCCGTAAAGAGCTTGCGCGATTATTTTGATGTATGGGCTGTCAATGTAGTGTCGTTGAACAACGCTTTTGGAGGTAATTATTCTACGGCTTTGGGATGTGCATTGGAGGGTGGCAACAGTACAGGTATTTCCGGTGATGACCAGACGGTAGTAAGCTATGTCGCTGCCGTACCTGAGATTGCACAGGATATTACCAAAGTAGAAGAGACAACCGCTATTGTCATATTGAATACATCGGCTTATGCCGGTACCACTTATTTCGGATTTGGATTTAGACAAGAACGTCCTATTTCTGAGTTCGCTATAGGATATTGTCCGATTATAGACGGTTCTCTGGATGGAGAGGTGTTCCGTCAGGTTCTTTGCCATGAATGTATTGGTCATGGATTTGGCAAGCTGCTTGATGAATATTCCTACGAGTGGCAGGGAGCCATGCCCGATGAGCTGAAAAATGATTATTTAGGCTTGCGCCAACAGTTGGGATGGGCTGCCAATATTGACTTTACAGGTGAACCGTCAGAAGTTGTTTGGGCTGATATGTTGGCTGATTCACGCTATCAAGGTGTTGATGCTTTTGGTGAGCAACTGGCCACTTATGAAGGTGCCTGCACCTATTGGACTGGTGCCTGGAGGCCGACAGACGAAAGCATGATGCGTTCCAACATACACGGCTTCAATGCTCCGTCTCGGCGTGCACTCTACAAACGGTTGATGAAATCGGCTTTGGGCGACGTATGGCAGTTCGACTATGAGGATTTTGTCAAGTTCGACCAGGCTCATCTGCCTCAGCCTTCAACGGTGACCAAGGCGCCTGTAGCTTTGTCGAAGCCGTTTGCACCGGTTCGTATGGCTAATCGTATGTTGGATTTGAAAAAATGAATTTATTAATCTATATAATTGATATGTATATGAAAAATTGGTATTTATATGGAGCACTGTTGTTTGCATTGTTTTCTATAATGGCATGTAGCGATGATGACGGGAATGGCGGACAGCCCGAACCGAAACCTGCGGTGAAAACAGAAATCTTGGTAAATGGTTTGGCTGGCCAAACAGTATCTGTGACGACAGCTGACGGACAGACTATAGACATGACATTTGCTGCCGACGGTAAAGCTCTGCTTGAGACTGAAGGTGAAGAGGCGCCTGTCTATACGTTGATGAAGATTGGTGAACAAAATGTTCGTATCGGAAGAAAAGGAGGCTCTACTATAACGTTTGATTATGTAGATGGTAAAGTAGCACAACGCACGGCAGAGGATGGAACAGTACAAGTAGGTATTGTTGAGGAGCTTGGCCTTATTATGGATAGTGCCAATCCCGAGGAACTTTTGGCCAAAACTTATGTGCAGGAAGCAGACCTCTATTTTGATGGTGTGACAGACTGGAAGCCAATAGGCAAAGATTATTCATTGCCTTTTACTGGAAGTTATGATGGCAAGGATTATAAGATTTATAACCTGAACATTGTAGGAGTAGCTGAAGAAGGAAATGTGGTGCAATATACAGGTTTCTTTGGAGCAACAAAAAATGCTACTTTGTCTAATATTACCATTGCTTCAGGAGAAATAAAAGGATATCGCTATACTGCAGCACTGACGGCACGCGCACAGGGAACAGGTGAGTTAGTAAATTGTAAGAACTATGCAACTGTGATAGGCGAGGAGACTGTTACAGGAGGAATTGTGGCTCAGTTGATGGGAGTTACGGTTAAGGAATGTGTGAATTATGGTCGAATAGAAGGTCGCAGTGAGGTCGGTGGTGTTGTTGGTACTTCTCAAGGTGGTCAGGAAGGCATTGTAACCTGCGTCAATCAGGGTGAGGTTTATGCAGCTGCTGGCCCTGTAGGTGGTATTATTGGTAACGCAACTTCCAATGTGACAGACTGTAAGAATATGGGGGTAGTAAATGGAAATACTTCAGTAGGTGGTATTGCCGGTTCTTATACAGGTCGTGGAAGCAAACTGAGTAAGTGTTCCAATGCTGGTGAGGTTATTGCACGTACACAAGGTGTAGGTGGAATTGTTGGCGGTGTAGGTTATGGCACCATTGAAGAATGTACCAATGAAGGTACCATTGTTGCTGCTCCCCAGGAAAATGAAAAAGGGGAACTGGTGAATACAGAATCCTTAGGTGGTATTGTTGGCAGTGTCACAGAAGGTGGACTCGTACAGAATTGTACTAATCTGGAGAATAGTGTATTTAATGTCGGCACATCGCATGCTGTTGGTGGTATTGCTGGATATATGCGCAAAGGTGAAATAAAAGGTTGTATAAATCAGTGTCAGATTACAGCAGAAGGTGAGAATACAGGCGGTATCGTAGGTTTTTGTTGGGGTACGGCAGAACAGTGTACTAACGAGGCAGCCATAACAGGTCGTCGTTTTGTTGGTGGTATAGCCGGATTTACAGAAGAAGGATATGGCAAAGTACGTGCTTGCCAGAATAATGGTGCTGTAAAAGGAACAGAAGACTTTGTAGGTGGCATAACGGGTATTGCCTGGGGTGTCGTTTCCGCTTCCAGAAACAATGCGGCGGTCGAAGGTGGCCCTTATACCGGAGGTATTTGTGGCGCTGTAGCCGGAAACTATGCCTGGCTGCTGGCTTCCAGCAACTTTGGAGAAGTGAAAGGTTCGGACAATGTAGGAGGCGTAGTGGGTGAAATGCGTCAGAATGCTTTGGTTGAGGCTTCTTATTCAGTAGCCAATGTGTCGGGTGAACAGAATGTAGGAGGTGTATGTGGCGTGATAGATGATTCATCGCAATTATTGTCGTGCTATTGGTCGGGTACCAATCAGTTGAGTGTCGCTTCAGGTACGGGCGCAGAAATGACGGTAGCCTATTTCAATGATGGAACAGCTGTGCCCGAAGGGGTTGTGGCAGGCTGGCCATCGGCAACCGAGAATAAGAACTGGGGCGTAGGTGACGGAACCAACTCTAATTGGTGGAGAGATTTAGGCACTGAAGGAAAGGCCGATTATCCGGCTCTGTTCTGGGAATTGTCTGCCGAACAGTGAACGTGTGATGCCATTTGGGGCATGCACCTCTATATTTGAGTAAAGGCGGTTGTGTTGTTGCATATTGTCAGCAGCACAGCTGCTTTTCTCTGTTTTATAGGTGCATGTTAAGCTTCTTTTTTATAGGGGAGTAGATTGGTTTATGCCGATTACTTGGCATTGATTTGCAGGAACTTTTTCTTTTGGAGGCCGGATGTATGCAAGCCTTTCAAAAACAAAGGTCTGCCCGGATGTTTTACCATCCAAAGGCAGACCTTCTCTTTTTTAATCAAGTTATGAATAAAGAGTTTTATTACTTGATGCGTTTATAGCCGTACACGGGCAGCGTTCTCAGCTCTTCTTCGATGCGGAGCAGTTGGTTGTACTTGGCCATGCGGTCTGAGCGGCTCAGTGAACCGGTCTTTATCTGTCCGCTGTTGGTGGCTACGGCAATGTCGGCAATGGTGGCATCTTCCGTTTCGCCCGAACGGTGCGAGGTGACGGTGGTATAGCCGTGGCGGTGAGCCATTTCGATGGCATCCAGTGTTTCGCTCAGAGAGCCAATCTGGTTTACCTTGATAAGGATAGAGTTGGCGCAGCCCATTTCAATGCCCTTGCGCAGGAATTCCACGTTGGTCACAAAGAGGTCGTCGCCCACCAGCTGGCAGCGGTCGCCAATGCGCAGGGTCAGTTTCTGCCAACCTTCCCAGTCGTTTTCGCTCATACCGTCTTCAATGGAGTCGATGGGATATTTGTTGATGAGCTCTTCCAGATAGGCAATCTGCTCGTCGGCCGTGCGTCGTTTTCCTTTGCTGCCTTCAAAGATGGTGTAGTCGTACACGCCGTCCTTATAGAATTCGCTGGAGGCGCAGTCCATGCCAATCTTCACGTCGCGTCCCGGTTCGTAACCGGCTGCGCGGATGGCTGCCATGATGCTGTCAAGCGCGTCTTCCGTACCCTCCAGTGCAGGAGCAAACCCTCCCTCATCGCCTACGGCTGTGCTGAGGCCGCGGTCGTGGAGCACCTTCTTCAGGGCGTGGAACACTTCGGCGCCCATGCGCAGACCTTCGCGGAACGACGGTGCACCTACGGGGCGAATCATGAACTCCTGGAAGGCGATGGGCGCATCGCTGTGCGAGCCGCCGTTGATGATGTTCATCATGGGCACGGGCATTACGAAGGTGTTCACGCCGCCGATATATCTGTACAGAGGAATGTCGAGTGCGCAGGCGGCAGCCTTGGCCACAGCCAGCGATACGCCGAGGATGGCGTTGGCGCCCAGGCGCGACTTGGTAGGCGTGCCGTCCAGCTCCAGCATGCGGTGGTCAATGGCACGTTGTTCCAGTGCCGACATACCGATGAGGGCGGGTGCTATCACCTTATTTACATTTTCCACGGCCTTCAGCGTGCCCTTGCCTCCATATCGCTGCTTGTCGCCGTCACGCAGTTCCAGTGCTTCGTGTTCGCCGGTCGATGCGCCCGACGGCACGGCAGCGCGGCCCATGGCGCCGCATTCCAGTGTTACGTCTACTTCTACTGTGGGGTTGCCGCGCGAGTCGAGTATCTCGCGGGCCGTAATCTTTTCAATTTTCATATTTTCTTCTCCTTTTTAAATGAATAGACTTGTTGCCTTGTCTTCCAATAAAACAACTGTTTGTATGAAAGGTTCTCGGACGAATGCAAAGTTCATATAAATTAAGTGAAAGGTCAATACCTATAAATGGTCAACCTTATGTCTCAGCGGGGCTTTCTCAGACGCAATTACCTATAAATGGGGATTGCGCGGATGGTGTATACCGAGTGTGGGGGCATTGGAAAATACCGTCAGTTGGGGATTGTGGGGCAGGATATTTATGCGGAATTTTGTCCTGCCATTTAAAGGCACATCAGAATAGAATAAAGTAAGAATTATTTAGAAGAGAATGTTTATCAGGAAACTAATGTTATTTGCCTGCCTGCTTACAGGTGTGGCTGTTGCCAACGCCCAGCCGGCCATGCTGTCGGGGCGGGTATTGTCGTCGGAGAAAGAGATTATAGATTTTGCCACGGTCTACCTGAAGGGTACCAACCAGGGCGGCATCACCAATGCGGAAGGCATCTATCACCTGAAAGCCCAGGCCGGACGCTATACGCTGGTGGTGTCTGCCGTAGGCTACAAGACGATGGAGATGCCGATAGAGCTGCAAAGCGGACAGCGGCAGAAGCAGAACATCACCCTGACGGCCGACGTGCAGCAGCTGGACGAAGTGACCGTGGTTTCCACCGGCGTGAGCCGCGTCAAGCGTTCGGCTTTCAATGCCGTGGCTGTGGACACCAAGGAACTGCAAAACACCACCAAGAACCTGAGCGAAGCGCTGGCCAAGGCGCCGGGCATGAAGCTGCGCGAGTCGGGCGGTGTGGGTTCGGACATGCAGGTCATGATGGACGGTTTCAGCGGCAAGCACGTCAAGGTGTTCATCGACGGCATACCGCAGGAAGGCACAGGCAGCTCTTTCGGGCTGAACAACATTCCCGTGGGGTTTGCCGAACGCATCGAGGTATATAAAGGAGTAGTGCCCGTGGGCTTCGGCACGGACGCCATTGGCGGTGTCATCAACATCGTGACCAACAAGCAGCGCCGTCGCTGGTTTGCCGATGCGTCTTACTCCTACGGCTCGTTCAATACCCACAAGTCCAACGTCCGCTTCGGACAGACCTTGAAGAACGGTTTCACTTACGAGATAAATGCCTTCCAGAACTACTCGGACAACGACTACTACGTGGATGCCCCCGTGCTGAACTTCGAGACGGGCAGCTTCAACGAAAAGGAACTCGCCCGTGTCCGTCGCTTCAACGATACCTACCATAACGAGGCTATCGTGGCCAAGGCCGGTTTTGTAGACCAGAAGTGGGCCGACCGCCTGATGCTGGGCTTCATCTGGTCGCACATGTACAAGGACATCCAGACCGGCGTGCGCCAGAAGACCGTCTTCGGCGAGAAGCACCGCTTTGGCCACTCACTTATTCCCTCGGTGGAATACAGCAAACGAAACCTGTTGCTGAAGGGCCTCGACCTGATGTTCTCTGCCAACTACAACCGCAACGCCACCACCAACGTGGACACCGCCCACTACAAATACAACTGGCTGGGCGAGAAGTCGCCTCTGAACACCCCCGGCGAGCAGTCGCGCCAATACAGCCGTGCCGACAACGACAACTGGAACGCTACCGCCACGCTGAATTATCGCGCTGGCCGCATCCACCTGTTCACGTTGAATCATGTGCTCAGCACCTTCCGCCGCGACAACACGTCGTTGCTGGCTGCCGAGGCACAGACCGACCCCATAGCCAAGCAGACGCGCAAGAACATCACTGGCCTGTCCTACCGCCTGATGCCCTCCGACCGCTGGAACCTTTCAGCCTTTGGCAAGTACTACCGCCAGTACGTAGCCGGCCCCATGGCCGAGGACGACACGGGCAGCAACTACGTGCGTACCAGCCGTACGGTCAGCTCCTGGGGCTACGGAGCGGCGGGCACTTACTTCATACTCGACGGTCTGCAGGCCAAGCTATCCTATGAGCGTGCCTACCGCTTGCCCACCATTGAAGAGATGTTTGGCGACGAAGACCTGGAGAGCGGCCAAATCAGCCTCCGCCCTGAAAGCAGCCACAACCTGAACCTGAGCCTCAGCTATGCCAAGACGTTGGGGCGCCATTCCTTCTATCTGGAGGGCGGACTGGTCTACCGCGATACGCACGACTACATACAGCGCAACGTGCAAGACCTGAGCGGCGGTAAGGAAAACGCCACCTACATCAACTACGGCAACGTGCTGACCAAGGGCTACAACCTCTCGGCCCGCTATAGCCTGGGGCGCTGGCTCAGCCTGGGCGGCAATTACACCCAGATGGACGTGCGCGACAATGAACGCTACCAGATAGGCAGCACCGGCACGTCGGTGGAAAACCTGGGCTATCGTTCGCGCATGCCCAATGTGCCCTACCGCTTTGCCGACTTCGACGCCAACTTCTATTGGTACGACCTGGGCAGGCGAGGCAACCTGCTGACGCTGACCTATGACAATCAGTGGACGCACTCCTTCTCCTACTACTCCGAGGTAATAGGTAGCAGCAGCGACTACATTGTGCCCAACCAGTTCTCGCACAACCTGTCGCTGACCTATAGCCTGAAGAACGGACGATACAACTTCTCCGTGGAATGCCGCAACCTGACCGATGCCGACCTGTACGACAACTTCAGCCTTCAGAAGGCCGGGCGTGCCTTCTATGGCAAGATACGGGTGCATTTTGGCGACTGACATAGGCACAAGTGGTCGACTTGTAGCTGTCAACTTACTGACTTGGCGACAGGGATGTGCTGATTTGATGGATAATCAATCATGTAACATGAATATCATAATCATGTTACTTGATTCCTATAATCATGTTACATGATTTTATATATCATCCAATATGATTTTACTTCGTTTCCGTACTTCGACAGCATCGGAGCGGCAAATAGAAGGTGACAAGGCAGAGACTTGCGGACAACAGTCCGAAGCCAAGCAGCATTGAAAGTAATATCAGAACCAATTAATACAGAAGAGAAAGATGAAAAAGAACCATTTACTTGCAGGCCTCTTTGCCGCCACGCTGGCAGGCATGGCCCTTGCTTCCTGTTCGGAAGACGAACCCGCCAACGGCGGTAACGGCAGCGGAACTTCTGCCGGAAACTATGTGATAGCTGCTACCGTGACCAGCAGCAGTACTGACACTTACGTGTTGCTGACGGCCTCTTCGCTCGACGAAGGCGAAATCACCACACAGGGCAACGGACTGGTGAACGAGGGAGCTACCTACTGGGTGTTCTACGGCAACCGCTATCTGTATGCCCTCAACTACAACCAGGGCGAGGCGGGCACCACGCAGTCGTTCATCATGAATGCCGCAGGCTCGCTGGAGAAGCGTTCGCAGGAATATTACGTCAACCGTTTCACCACCTATGGCTACTATGACCGCTATATCATGACCACCTCTACCGGCGACGGCCCCTCGGACCTGAAGGACGAGAACGGCTATGTGCCCCAATCGTTTCTGGCCTCTTACCTCGACGTAGAGAACCAGACCTATACCAGCAACTCGGTGACAGCCTCCACGCCTTTCCTCTCCGAGAACTTCCTGGGCAATGGCGAATACGTTACCCTGGCCGGCCTGGCACAGGTGGGCTCGAAACTCTATGCCGCCGCCGTGCCCATGGGACTCAGCCAGTATGGCTGCATGCAGAAGAATGCCGACGGCAGCTACAAATGGGTGCTCCCGGGCAATGAAGACCTCATCAAGACCGAGTCGGGAGGCAGTGGAAGCGGTGCCTACGACAAGGACGAGCTGCAATGGACACAGTATCCTGACGAATGCTGGGTGGCCATCTTCACCGACCAGACGCTGACGGACTATAAGCTGCTGAAGACCGACAAGATAAGCTATGCCTGCGGCCGCAACCGTTCGCAGTATTACCAGATGAACTGGCTGGCCGACGATGGCTACATGTACGTCTTTTCGCCCTCTTATGCCAAGACCATGAGCGACAGCCGCCAGCAGACCACTTTGCCGGCAGGCGTGGTGCGCATCAATACGCAGAGTGAGGAGTTCGACGACAGCTACTACTACAATCTGGAAGAAAAGGCCGGTGGTGCCTCGTTCCTGCGCAGTTGGTACATTGGGGGCGACTATTTCTTGTTGCTGATGTACGACAAGGCCATCACGGCTTCGGACAAGGTGGCCAACCGGTTGGCCGTGTTCAACGTAGCCAATGGAGAACTGGCCTACGTCAGTGGCCTGCCTTCCGATGTCAGTGGCTTTGGCAATACGCCCTATATGGAGAATGGTGTGGCCTACATAGCCGTGACCACCACTACGGGCTATCCGGCCATTTACCGCATAGAGCCTTCGGCTGCTACGGCCAGCAAGGGACTCGTTGTGAAGGCCACTTCGCTCAATGGTGTAGGGCGTCTGGAGGCAGAGTAATTAAGTAGTGAAGCTACAGGCAGGCGCCGATTGAAGGAGATTATCGCCGGTTTTATTTGAATAATCAGTGCGGATTCGTTTATTTTGTGCCCCCTGTAGCTCTTTTGAAATAATCATCAAACAATGAAAAAAGCATTTCGTAAGATACATTTGTGGCTTTCTGTGCCGTTTGGTATCCTCATTACCCTTATTTGCTTTTCTGGCGCCATGCTGGTGTTCGAAAAGGAAGTGACGCAGTGGGTGCGTCCGCAGGTGTTCAATGTCGACCCGCAGGGGCGGCAGCCGTTGTCCATGGATGAAGTTGTCAGCCGCGTGTCGGCCACCTTGCCTGCCGATGTCCGTGTAATGGGCGTTACAGTATTTGACGACCCGCAGAAGGCATGGCAGCTGACGCTTTCCAAGCCGTCGCGTGCGTCGGTCTATGCCAATCCCTATACGGGCGAGGTGACGGGACGTTCGGAGCGTCTGCCATTCTTCTACACCATGTTTCGTCTGCATCGCTGGCTGCTCGACAGTCGTCCGTCGGGCGATGGTGTGTTCTGGGGCAAGATGGTGGTAGGTGTCAGCACGCTGATGTTTGTTGTTGTACTGGTATCGGGCATTGTCATCTGGTGGCCGCGCACCAGGCGGGCGTTGAAGAATGGCCTGTCCATAGCCGTCCGCAAAGGCTGGCGCCGGTTCTGGTACGACCTGCACGTGGCTGGAGGCATGTACGGACTGTTGCTGCTGTTGGTCATGGCTCTGACGGGACTGACGTGGTCGTTCGACTGGTATCGCACGGGCTTCTATCACGCTTTTGGTGTAGAGGTGAAGCCCAGTATGGGGCATAGCAATGCTGCCCTGAATGCCAGGCAGCACGACGGTGGCAAGAAACACCACGGTGCTAAGGACGAAGATGGCAGGATGGATGAGCGGTTGACTTATTGGCAGGTGGTGTACGAAGGGTTGCGGCAGGAGAATCCCGGTGCCAGTCAAATCAGCATAGCCGATGGGGCGGCCAGTGTGACGGTCAATCATTTTGGCAATGTACGTGGGGTAGACCGCTATAAATTCAATCCCCGTACAGGCGAAGTGACCGAAAGCACGCTTTATAAGGATTTGGACAACTCGGCCAAGATACGGGGCTGGATTTACTCTGTGCATGCCGGAAGCTGGGGCGGCTGGCTGACGCGCGTTCTCTGGTTCTTGGCCGCTCTGCTGGGAGCTTCGTTGCCGCTGACAGGCTACTATCTGTGGCTGAAACGTCTGTCGGCCAAGAAACGGCAGAGTGGCAGCCGGAATGAATTGCCGGCATAGGGCAGAAAAGTAAACGAAAAGGAGACTAAACAGCTGAATTTTATTGTACCTTTGTCCGCGTTAGTTAACGATAAAAAGGGAAGGATTTTTGTCTTATGTCGCATTTAGCTCCTTTGATAGCCGATTTGGCTCTGATTCTGATTTGTGCGGGGATTATGACCCTGCTGTTTAAAAAGTTGAAACAACCGTTGGTGCTGGGTTATGTGGTGGCCGGCTTCCTGGCCAGCCCGCATTTGTCGTTCACCCCTTCGGTGATGGACACGGCCAACATCCAGACCTGGGCCGATATAGGCGTCATCTTCCTGCTCTTTGCCCTGGGACTGGAATTCAGCTTCAAGAAGATTGTCAAGGTGGGCGGCGCGGCCATCATAGCCGCGTGCACCATCATCTTTTGCATGATAATGCTGGGCATCGGCGTGGGTACGGCCTTTGGCTGGCAGCGCATGGACTGCATTTTCTTGGGTGGTATGATTGCCATGTCGTCTACCACCATTATCTATAAGGCTTTCGACGACTTGGGGCTCCGCAAGAAGCAGTTCACCGGTTTGGTGCTCAGTGTACTCATTCTGGAAGACATTCTGGCTATTGTGCTTATGGTAATGCTTTCCACCATGGCTGTGAGCAATAACTTCGAGGGCACGGAGATGCTGGAGAGCGTGGTGAAGTTGCTGTTCTTCCTCATCCTGTGGTTTGTAGTGGGCATTTACCTCATACCGGAGTTGTTGAAGCGCAGCCGGAAGCTGATGAGTGAGGAAACGCTGCTCATTGTGTCGCTGGGCTTGTGCTTCGGCATGGTGGTGGTGGCTGCGCATACGGGATTCTCGGCAGCTTTTGGTGCTTTCATCATGGGTTCCATCCTGGCCGAGACCGTGGAGGCTGAGAGCATAGAGAGGCTGGTCAATCCGGTGAAAGACCTGTTTGGCGCCATCTTCTTCGTGTCGGTGGGAATGATGGTAGACCCTGCCATGATTGTGGAGTATGCCTGGCCTATCGTTTTCATTACGTTGGCGGTCATCGTCGGTCAGTCGGTCTTTGGTACGCTGGGCGTGCTGTTGGCTGGACAGCCGCTGAAGATGGCCATGCAGTGTGGCTTCAGCCTGACGCAGATAGGCGAGTTTGCCTTCATCATTGCTTCGCTGGGCGTGTCGCTCAAGGTTACCAGCGATTTCCTTTATCCCATCGTAGTGGCCGTTTCGGTCATCACTACTTTCCTTACCCCTTATATGATAAGGTTGGCCGAGCCGGCTTCCAACTATGTGGACAAGCATTTGCCCGAACGGTGGAAGAACTTCCTGAGCCGTTATGCTTCCGGTTCGCGAACGGCCAATCATGATAGTTTGTGGAAGAAGCTCATCTTTGCTTTGGTGCGCATTACGGTGGTTTATTCCATTGTCTGCATTGCCATCATTGCATTTGCTTTCAAGTTCTTTGTTCCTCTATGTCGCGAGTGGTTGCCGGGTGTCTGGGGACCGTTGCTGGCTGCATTTGTCATCATCCTGTTCATGTCTCCTTTCCTGCGTTCTATCATGATAAAGAAGAACCATTCGGAAGAGTTTGTGACTTTGTGGAACGACAGCCGGGGCAATCGTGCTCCGCTGGTGGCTACTATCGTGTTGCGAATCTTGTTGGCTGTTTCGTTTGTCATGTTTGTCATTGCCGGGCTGTTCAAGGCTTCGGTGGGTTTGCTGTTGGGAGTGGCGGTGCTGCTGGTCATTGTCATGGTATTGTCGCGCCAACTTAAAAAGCAGTCCATTATGATAGAGCGCAAATTCTTCCAGAACCTGCGTACCCGTGATATGGTGGCTGAATACAGAGGTGAGAAGAAACCGGAATATGCCGGTCGATTGTTGTCGCGCGACTTGCATCTGGCCGATTTTGAGATACCGGGTGAAGCTTCGTGGGCCGGAAAGACGTTGCTGGAACTGAACTTTGGAAAGAAATACGGTGTGCATGTGGTTTCTATTTTGCGCGGAAAGAAGCGTATCAATATTCCGGGTGCTTCGATGAGGCTGTTCCCGCAGGATAAGATACAGGTGATAGGTACTGACGAAGACCTGAACCTGTTTGGTGAGGAGATGAACAAGGCATCGGAACTTGAAACGGATGTGGTGGAAAAGAGTGAGATGATTCTGCGTCAGTTCCTGATTGACGAAGAGTCGCCTTTCCTGGGAAAGAGCCTGAAGGAAGCCGGCATACGCGATAAGTACCGTTGTCTTATTGTGGGTGTGGAACGGAATGGCAGCACGTTGCATGCGCCCAATCCCAGCGAAGCCTTTCAGGAAGGTGATGTGGTTTGGGTCGTTGGTGAGAACAATGACGTATACAAGCTGGTCGGTCACGTCCCCGATGTGGATGCGGTTAGCTGATGGACTGTTGACTGTATTCGAAATCAGCAGAATTTAGTTATATCAATCTATAAAATAAGAAGAGAAAAGGAGGATGTTATGAAAAGTAATCCCAAGGACTGTCTGTATTGTCAGAACAACGAAACGTTGCATAGTCTGATGATTGAATTTGCACAATTGAGTGTTTCACGGGCTTTCTTGTTCAAGGAGCAAACCTATCGGGGACGTTGCCTGGTGGCTTATAACGGCCATGTGAACGACCTGAATGAATTGAGCGACGAGGAACGCAATGCCTTTATGGCCGATGTAGTGCGTGTGACGCGCGCCATGCAGAAGGTGTTCAATCCGGAAAAGATAAACTACGGTGCTTACTCCGACAAACTGTCGCATCTGCACTTTCACCTGGCTCCCAAATATGTGGACGGTCCTGACTATGGCGGTACTTTCCAGATGAATCCGGGTAAAGTGTATCTGACGGATGCTGAATATCAGTCGATGATTGGAGCTTTGAAAAAGGAACTTTGGTAAACGGTATGCTGGTTGGCTGGCTTATCAGTAAGTATTGGCGGCAGAAATTTTATGTCTTATAAGATTTCTGCCGTTTTTTTGAAAGAGATATTTATGATTAGAACTGTTGTTTGTTGGCTAGTCTTTCACCGTACTGTTCAGATGTTTTGTAAATGCAGCAGGCAGATTGTCTGATACCTGTTAAGACATTATGCGATAGCAGTTAACTCTCAACGTGATAAGTATTGATTCTTCACGTGCAAGTAGTTAACTGCTATCATGACACCCCTAAACCTTTTATTTCAATTCATTTATCATCTGCTTGGGATCCTTGAGCAGTTGCAACCAGTCGTAGTTGCGCAGCAGGGCCAGCAGAGTGGCAATGACGATGACGATGCGGGCTGCCCAAAGAATGAGCAGCACGGCTACGGCAATGAAACCGAAGCGCATGATGTTTACCATCATGGAGTCGTCTTCGCGTGTCTTGGTGCCGTCGCTCCAGGTCGTGACGGTTTCGGTTACCTTCATGGAGGCAGCCGCTCCTACCAGTCCTCCGGCAAAGCCAAACAGTATTTTCTTCAATCCGGTAGCCATTTGGTCCTCGCGTCTGCGCTTGGTTATCATGTAGCCACGCGGACGGCAGGCGAAAATGTAGAGTCCAATCCAGATGAAGCACCAGATACCAGCCCAACGTGTACCTGAGGCGCGACCTTCAGCCCGGCCTATCAGGTGTTCTTTATAGGTTGCTATGGTATAGTTTTTTTGTTCTTCCAGTCTTTCGTTGGCGTGCTTCAAGTCGCTTTCGTACCCTTTGCGGTTCTCGGCCGAGAGTGTGTCGCAGGTTAGTTTCTCTTTGTAGTAGGCTACGCTTTTTTCTGCCTGTTGGATAGACTCGTCCAGCATTTTCTGCACTTCGGCATCGCTGATGTTTTGCCATCTCTTTACATCGTCGTCCTTGCCGCCGGCCTGGAAAAAATAGTAAGCACCCATGATGGCTACGCAGACTACCACCCACCACGAGAATGTCCAGTGGCGTTGCCTTGACCAGTCTACTACTTCGCGCGTTTCGTACAGTGCATCCATCAGTTCCTTGTCCGATGGGTCGTCTACCGCAGCTTCGGCCTTGGTCAGTAACTCGTCCATCTGCCGGGTTTCCTTGGCCGTGCGCGGATAGATTTCTTCGTTTTCCAGTCCGTGATAACCAGCCACGTCCCAAGCTTGCAGCAGGTATTCTTCGGCCTGTTTGTTCTTTTCGTCTTTTAGGTTGATGTCGTTGTAGGAGGTTTCCATACCTCCGCTCATGTGTTTTTTGTCCATAGTATTACTACTGGTTTTTAGTTTTCTTGTTCTTACTGTTCTGGTAGGCCCTGAAGCCGAAGGTAAGTCCCTGCCAAAGTGCTTTGAATACATAATAGAACATTTTCATTAACACTTGTACGGTCTGTAAAGCTGCATTGCTCATGTTTGTTTTAGATTAATAGGTTATATAATAAATGAAGTATAAAAGACCATGAAACGCTTGGTCTCACGGTCTTTTGCAAAGTTACCCACTTACTATATACGCTTAACCACGGAAATCCGGGGGATTTTGGGCTTTTATTCAGGAACCGGGTCAGGTGGGTTGGCCGTAGCCCACTTCGATGTAGCCTTTTTCTATGCCTTTCACAATGAGGTCGGCCACATTGCGTGCTTCTAGTTTCACCATGAGGTTCTTGCGGTAGGACTCTATGGTATTTTCGGTCAGGAACAGTTCATTGGCTATTTCGCATGAACTGAGACCGCGTGCAATGGCTTTTAGTACTTCTACCTCGCGTGGGGTAGGCAGGTTGCGGCGAATGGCAGAGTGGGGCAGGGAGGAAAGCCTGCGTTGCAGTTTCTCAAAGCGGGGACAGTAGTATTTTTCGCCTTTCCTTACGGCCTGTATGGCTTTTTTTATGTGTTCTACTCCCGACAGTTTCAAGACAATGCCTTCAGGATTTGCCTTTAGGAGGGTGTGGGCTGTCCATATTTCTTCGTGCATGGTGCATACTATGATGGCGGCCTTGCGATTGGCATGCCTGATGGCTTGTACGGCTTCTAGGCCGTTTTCGCCTTGCAACTCAATGTCGAGCAGGAAGATGTCGTAGTTCTTGTCTTTCATCTTCAGCAGCAGTTCGCGGGTGTTGGCGGCTGTGTCGGCACAGGCCACTTCGGGCATTTGCTCCAAGAGGCTTTTCAGCCCTTCGAGTACCAGGGCATGGTCGTCGGTCATGATGACGGAAGAAGGTTGTGTCTTTGTTTCGGTCATGATGGATGTCGTTTGTTTTGTTTGGATAGGGTAGGATTATTGTTGGATAGGCAGCGTGCATCGGACGAGGGTTCCTTTGCCGCCTTTTCCCGGTGCTATGTGCAGGGTGCCGTGTAGGGAGGCAATGCGTTCTTGCATGGTTCTCAGGCCGATGCCGTCGCCGGCAATGTCTGTAGAGCCGTTTCCGTTGTCGTGTATATAGAGCAACAGTGTGCCGTCGTCGGTCTGCTCTATACCTATATATATATGGGTAGCGCCGGCATGCTTCAGTATGTTGCCTACCGCCTCTTGTACGGTGCGGTAGAGGAGCATGCTTGTCTGCTGAGGCAAGCGGCTCCAGTCGGCTTCGGCTGGGTCGGCCTGAAATTCGGTCTCGATGCCGCTGCTTTCAGACAGGTTGTCGGCATAGTTCTGCAATATTTCCTTCAGGGTGAGTTCGCTGAACGAGGGCGGCATCAGTTCGTGGGAGATGGACCGTACATCTTCCCGTATCTTGCTCAGTGTTGAGGCGAAATCCGGATTGGGGCTTTCGGCATTGTTTTGGCATCTCATTTCCAGCAGGTAGAGGTCGTTGCTGATGCCATCGTGCAGCTCTTTGGCCAGTCGGTTCCGTTCCGACTCCATGCCTTCCAGGTACTTGCGGGTCAGGCTCAGTTCGGTGTCATATTGCAACAGCTCCAGTTCCTTTTCTTTTTCGGCGGCATAGCGTTTCAGCCTTTCGGCACGTTTCCGTTGGCGGGCTACCAGAGCCGCCGAAGCGGCCAGCACAATCACGATGGCCAGCAGCAACAGCATTATGCGGTTTTTGTTGCGTTCGGCAGATATCCGACGTTCGCTTTCCAGTTGCAGCAACTTCAGCTCTTTCTCCTTGGTTTCGTATTTCACGTTCAGTTCCTGCAAGGTTTTGTTGCGTTCTGTACTTTGCAGGCTGTCGGTCAGGGCGGTTTGCAGCGCAGCATACTCCAGTGCCTCCTTGTACATGCCCAGCTGGGTGTAGCATTGCCGCATGGAGGCATAGAGCCCTTGCAGGATGAATTTCCGCTGTCCGATGCCGTTTGTCTGTTCAAGCATCTTGCCTGTGTGCAGTGCTTCCTTGTAGCGTTTGTTGTCAACAAGTGCCTGTAGTTCTGCCTGGTAGTAGCCCAGCAGGGTCGGTGTCATCCGTACGCTTGGTATCAGCCGGTGGGCCAGACGTATGTAGTAGTCTACCGAGTCGACTTGTCCTTGCAGGTTCTTCAGTTGCACCAGGTATCCGGCGTTTCGCAGCATCATGTTCTTGTCGTTCATGCGTGTTGCTGTCTGCATGCTTTGTTGCAGGCAGTCGGCCGCCTGACGCAAGTCACCGTTTTCAATGAACACCATGCCGATGTTGGCATATATCTGCACGGTGGCCAGTTCATTATCTATCTTGTTGGCCAGCAGGCGTGCTTGTGTGGCATAGCGTAGGGCATCGTCTGCTTGCTTCATGTCGTTGCACAGCACTGACAGGTTGGTGTAAAGGGCAGCCTTCTCTTCGGTTGCGCCTGAAAGGGAGCTGTTTCCTGTAAGCAGTCCGAGTGCCAGGTTGTAGTGTTTAAGCGCTTCTTCCAGTCTGCCTTGGGTGCGGCAGTACATGCCCAGTGCCCGATAGCTGCCCAGTAGTGTCAGCGTGTCGGCCAGCATGGCCGAGTAGCGGGCCGAAGCCAGTTCCTTGCTGACGGCAGAGTCGATGTTGCCCATGCGATAGTAAGTGTCGGCCAGGCAGGTGAGCATGATGTTGTATGAGGTAGCTTGCGGGCGGGAGGCGGCGTAGCGGTCCATCTTCTCCAGATAGATGCGTGCGGAGTCGTATTGCCCGGTGGCATTGAAGTAGTTTCCTATGTAGATGCAGCATTCGGCTTCCTTGTCTTTGTTGTCCATGAGGCGATAGATATCCAGTGCCTTGGATTTGAGCGGCATGTACTGGTCCAGTTCGCCCATGGCCAGTTTGTATTCGGCCTGGCAGTCGTAGTATTGGGCCATGGAGTTGGGCGATTTTTCGGCTACGGCGCGTTCATAACCTTTCTTCAGTGCTTCGTTGAAGATGCCTTCTGAATCGCCATTTTCCAGAATATACCTGCATACGGCCCAATAGTCGGTCGAGCGTTGGCTTTGGCTGGCTTTTACATACAGTTGGCCGACAATGCTGTTCTCTTGTGCGTCGGCAGGCAGGGAGAGGGCTGATAACAGCAGACAGATGACGGGAATGATGTGTTTTTTCATGAGTTGTAGGATATATGGTGTATTTGTTTTGCCTGATTGACGCAGCTTTATGTATGATTTTGCAAATAACGTGAAAAATATTGGTAAAACAAATTTTATTTGTTGCTTCTTTCCCCGTCAGCTCTGTGTCTGTCGGCCTGAGGGGAGACATATATAATATGGTATAAGGACTTTTGCATTTGTCTTTTTGTTCATACTTTCGGCTTTTGACAGTGTTTTGCTGTCATTCTGTCTGTGGTTGTTGTCAGGTACTGACATATTGTTCATTTTTCTTTGTTTAATGGCAATTTTAGGCCTATTTGAGGGCCTCCTTTTTGATATAGGTCAAGAAATATGTTATATAACATGTTTTTCTATGCCAAAGTGCTTGCTGTTTTCTGGAAAGGCCCTACATTTGCACCGTCATCGATGACAAACAGGATAACAAAAAAGATTTAGGAGGATAACAAAATGAAGATGTTTAAGAAGATTTTTAAGAACTTCGGCAAAGCCGATAAGAACATTTGGGGATACGTGATGCTCTAAGCATTCACCCGTTCCCAAATCCTTGAGAGTTAAGTTTTCAGGTATTAGTTTAATTTTTAAGGTTTAGTTTTTAGGATTATGAAGAAGATTATGGCTTATTTAGGATATGTTCTGGCCATGTTGGGCCGGGGCGAGATGATGTCCATGGGATATGGAACTGAGAGATAATAAGATTGAAGCATACTAACTGACAGGACGGAGGTATATCGCAAGATGTATCTCCGTCTTTTTTTATATCCCTGTTGCAGGGAGTGGATAGCCGGGTTGGTTTCATCGTACTGAAACTTTAGTTTCCTCCTGCTGGAACTTTAGTTTCTCCCTACTGAAACTTTAGTTTCTTCGGGAGGAAACTTTTGTTTCTCTCCACTGAAACTCTTCGGGGAGTATAGCTAAAAAATGGGAAGTCTGTACCGCTCTCTTCATGGCGGTTGATGTTTACTATTCTGTCTGCGACATTATTAGGCTAAATAGGATATTGAAAGGATGGAAAGCAGGCTGCGGAGTGCACGAATCTGGTATTTGTATCGGGCGGTTTGCAGCAACAGACTGCCTGTTTTGTATAGATAGCGGAATAGTTCGGGGAGCTCTTCGGCCAATTAACCAATTTTATTATGGAAAAATTTCTTTAATTGGGTTTGCCGTTGTACTTTTGCACAGTCTATTAAAACACTTATTTAAACAAAAAACGAAAGATTATGTCAAAAGTAACCGTAGTAGGTGCAGGTAACGTAGGTGCTACATGCGCTAATGTATTGGCCTTTAATGAAGTGGCCGACGAAGTAGTAATGCTGGACGTAAAGGAAGGCGTTTCGGAAGGTAAGGCAATGGATATGATGCAGACAGCTCAGTTGCTGGGCTTCGACACTACTGTAGTAGGTTGTACCAATGACTATGAGAAGACTGCTAATTCTGACGTCGTTGTCATCACTTCGGGTATTCCCCGCAAGCCGGGCATGACTCGCGAAGAGTTGATTGGTGTAAATGCCGGTATCGTTAAGTCGGTTGCTCAAAACATCCTGAAATATTCACCCAATGCTATCCTGGTGGTTATTTCCAACCCGATGGATACCATGACTTATTTGGCGCTGAAGTCACTTGGCTTGCCTAAGAACCGTGTTATCGGTATGGGTGGCGCGCTTGACAGCTCTCGCTTCAAGTATTTCCTGTCTCAGGCACTGGGCTGCAATGCCAACGAAGTAGAAGGCATGGTAATTGGCGGACACGGCGATACGACTATGATTCCTCTGGCACGTCTGGCTACATACAAAGGACAGCCTGTCAGCACACTGCTGAGCGAGGAGAAACTGAACGAGGTAGTTGCTGCTACCATGGTGGGCGGTGCTACGCTGACCAAGCTGCTGGGCACTTCTGCTTGGTATGCTCCGGGTGCGGCTGGCGCATACGTGGTTGAGTCTATTATCCACAACCAGAAGAAGATGATTCCTTGCTCTGTATTGCTCGAAGGCGAGTATGGCGAGTCTGACCTTTGCATCGGTGTACCTGTTATCTTGGGCAAGAATGGTATCGAGAAGATTGTAGAACTGGAGCTGACTGCTGACGAAAAGGCTAAATTTGCTGCCAGTGCTGCTGCCGTTCACAAGACAAACGCTGCCCTGAAGGAAGTAGGCGCTCTCTGATAACGACATGTTTGTTGCCAAACCATGTAGGCATGAGCCTGTGTGGCAGGTAATTGATTGATATCAGCCGCTCGGGCCTGGGAAGGATGGATTTCCATCTTTTCCGGGCCCGAGTTCTTTATGTACGTGCAGGATGGCTGTAGATTGGTTGTCCGGTGGTGGGGCAGTGGAAAAGATGTCTGAAGCGGCTGTTTGTTGCATACTGCGGCTTGCCAATGGTGTGAAAGTTGTTATATTTCGTTAAAGGAACGCAGATTCTTTTTTCCAACGTCCTTGATTTATGATTTAAAGCAATATATTTGTGATATCAAAATAATATCATTTAAATCTATTGGATATGGAAACGAAGGAAGTGAAATTCAGTGGTTTCAAGATGAACGGCTTTCTGGCTATCTTCTTGTTTTTGTTTGTATGGGCTGGAGTGACGGTTTGGTGCTTTATGCAGGCTCAGCCTCTGTTCTATGTACTTGGAGTGGTGATGGCATTGCTGTGGATTATACTGAACTGTGGCTACATGCAGCTGGAACCCAACGAGGCGCGTGCCATGGTGTTCTTTGGCAAGTATAAGGGAACGTTCAAGGATACGGGATTCTTTTGGGTAAATCCGTTCATGGATAAGAAGAAGTTGTCGCTTCGTGCCCGAAACCTCGATGTGGAACCTATCAAGGTGAATGACAAGATTGGAAATCCTATCCTGATTGGTCTGGTGCTGGTTTGGCGGCTGAAGGATACTTATAAGGCCATGTTTGAGATTGATGCGCAGACCATGGCCAGCACGGGAACGACATCGGGCGACGGAAAGTCGGTAAGCGTGGGCAATGCCGTGGCCAACCGCATGAATGCGTTCGAGAATTTTGTAAAGATTCAGAGCGATGCTGCCTTGCGTCAGGTGGCCGGACAGTATGCTTACGACGACAATGAGTCGGCTGAGGGAGAATTGACCCTGCGTTCGGGCGGTGAGGAAATCAACGAGCAGCTGGAGCAGAAATTGAACGAGCGTCTGGCCATGGCAGGCATGGAGGTGCTGGAGGCGCGTATCAACTACCTGGCCTATGCGCCCGAGATTGCTGCCGTGATGTTGCGTCGTCAGCAGGCATCGGCCATCATCAGTGCACGCGAGAAAATTGTGGAAGGCGCGGTGTCGATGGTTCACATGGCGCTCGACAAACTGTCGAAGGACGAAATTGTGGAACTGGACGAGGAGAAGAAAGCGGCCATGGTGAGCAACCTGCTCGTAGTGCTTTGTGCCGATGAGGCTGCACAGCCGGTGGTGAACACAGGGACGTTGAATCATTGATGGCAGGCCGGGAAAAATATAGGGATTAAACGTAAAACTTAGAATATATGTTAGGTATTAATCGAGGTACTGCTGTTCAATATCAGTGTAGTCGTCGTGTCTCGGCAAGGATACAGCTGCTGGTGTGCTTCTGCGTCCTGTTGTTCATAGGCAGTCTGGCTCTGCTCAAGTGGCATGAGCAGGATATGGATGCATTCATAGGTATACTCTTTGCGGGTTCGCTTGTGTTGCTTTATATGGTGTGGCCTGCCTACCGTTATTTCCGACCGGGGCTGGAGACACGTACGGTGATGTTGGGCGGCTGGGCGCACAGGCTTTATCTGCGAAGCAGACCGTTGTTTCTGTTGTGTACCGGTAGCATATCTGCCGTGGTAGTGCTGGTGGTTAAGTTGTTGTTCGACTGGATGGAAAAAGGAAGTGTAGAAGGACTGTGGGCAGACTATTTCGATGTGAAGTTTCTGGTTTTTCTGGCTTTCTGTTTTGTAGCAGGAGCGGCGAAGTCCTATGGCGAGTTTGCTTCCTACTATAAATGGTTGCGAACGCAGAAGTAGCGGATAGCATGGTATGGATTGAGTATTAATAGATGGATGATGATGTGCTTGTCTAAATATTGGTTTGGGCTGATTGGACTGTTGCTGAGAGTGGCAGTCTGTGGTGAACACAGGGGCGCTGAATCATTGATAGCGGCACAGGTATTTTAAAAAAAGGTTTGGTCTTATGTTCGGATTTAATAGAGGAAACAGAGTGGCTTACCGGTGTAGTACACGCCTGACAGCATCAGAGGCTATTTGTGTGGGCTTGCTGATGGTGGTGGCGTTTGCTGGTATATCGGTTTGGCAGTGGAAGTTGCTGAATACAAATGTTGTGCTCATGCTTCTGTTTGTTATGCTCGTTGGCTTGCTTATACTGGCTTGGGGATTGGTCCGATATTATCGTCCAGGTATGGAAACGCGCTATGTAGTGCTTGATAACTGGTCGCATCGTCTGTTTCTTGGCAATAAGTGGCTGTTCGTTCTTTTCACGGGTGGTGTCTATATGTTGGCGGCTACCGTGTTCGCTTTGGCTTTGGACTGTATTTGGTGGTTGAGCGGTGGACTGGAGGTTGATTATTGGGCCAAAGTTTTGCGCTTGCGCCGTTTGGCGGGAGTGGGCCTGTTCTTTGTGGTAGGAGCCTTGAAGTCTTCTTGGGATTATTACTATTATTATAAATGGCTGCGGACGCAGCGTCAGTAGCATGTTGTCCGTGGTGAAGTATTACGAAAAAAGTTTGGCATGATGAGTTTATATAGGTGTTTTAGTCTGATGGCTGTCTTGCTGCTGGGGTTCGCATTGTGCGGCCACGCGCAGACGGCGAACGATAATCAGGTACGCGCCCAGCGCATCTATGAGCACTTTGTGGCAGGTAGGGGCGACAGTATTTATGCTGCGCTGAACGATGACGGGCAGCGTCAGCTATCGCCTGCCGTGTTCAATGACATGTATCGTCAGTTGGAAATGCAATTCGGTAAACTGAAGTCGGCAGAGCCTTGGGAGCAGGAAGATGCACAGGGAGTGACACTCTACTGCCGCAACTTGCAGTTCGAGCGCTATGCCCTGCGTCTGCTGTTGGCTTTCGATGCAGACGGACGTATGAACACCATTCGGCTGGTGCCGGCACCGGCGCCGGTCACTGTACCTGTCGTCGAGTTTGACGAGTCGCTGATGGAAGAGCGCGACATTGCGGTGGAGACTGACGGCTACCGCCTGCCGGGTACGTTGACCTTGCCTCGGGTAGGAGAGGGACGGAAGGTTCCTTGTGTGGTGCTGGTGCATGGCTCGGGACCGAACGACCGTGACGAGACATTGGGCCCCAATAAACCTTTTCGCGACTTGGCATGGGGGCTGGCACGACGAGGGATAGCCGTTATCCGTTATGACAAGCGCACCAAGGTCTATGGCAAGGACTTTGTGCCCAAGGGGCGGAAAATGGATATGGATGTGGAGACATGCGACGACGCTTTGGCTGCTGTGGCATTGGCTCGCAGCTTCTCCGAAGTGGCGGCTGACAGTGTCTTTGTGCTGGGACATAGCCAGGGAGGTATGATGGCTCCTCGCATTGCGCAACGTTCGCAGGGAAGTGTGGCCGGCATTGTTATCGTGGCCGGGTTGGCGCGCCCGTTTGAAGATGCTATTATGGAGCAGTCGGAATACATAGCCTCGCTGTCGGCTGGTGGGCAGCAGGCACATGGGCAGCTGGAAGAACTGAAACGTCAGGTGGCGAATGTGAAGCAGTTGGGTACGGATGTCTTCGTCGATAGTATTCCCCTGCCGCTTCAGATACCTAAGGAATATTGGGAGTTCCTTCGCAGTTACCGGCCGGTGGCTGTGGCTGCCGGGTTGGCGTGCCCCGTACTGGTGTTGCAGGGCGAGCGCGACTATCAGGTGACCATGCAGGATTACGGCATGTGGCTGTCGGGACTGCTGATGAAGCGCAATGCACAGCTCAAGTCTTATCCCAAGCTGAACCATCTGTTGCAGGAAGGCAAGGGCAAGTCTACTCCGTTTGAATATCAGAAGTCGCTGCCGGTGCCGGGTTATGTGATGGACGATGTGGCAGGTTTTATTCGAGGAAAAGATATTAGATAGTTTTTGTTAAAAACATATATACTGTGGCTAAGAAAGAGAATACAACCAAGAGTTTCGTGTTGCGGGTGGATGCTGCGACGATGGACGCCATTGAAAAATGGGCTGCCGATGAGTTTCGCAGTACCAACGGGCAGTTGCAGTGGATTATCAACGAGGCCTTGCGCAAAAACGGCCGGTTGAAGAAGAGTAGCCAAAAGAAAAAAGAAGAAGAGGAGGAAACAGAATGATTAATTTGGGATTTTATTCGGGCAAGGGATATGATGTCCGCTATCGGCGGTCGTTGGTCGACTATGTGTTGCTGGCTGTCGCTTTTGTGCCGGTACTGGCAGATTGGTTTTATATATTCTACATGAACAAGCAGACCGACGGAGCCTTTCTGCAAGAACATGGAGTGGAAGGTATCATGGCACTGGTGCTCTTCCTGGTATTGGGCAGTGCAGCCTATGTGCCCGTCAGGTTCTTCAACTTTGCCTTTCGGGTGACCGAGGCGAATATCGGAAGGCAATATGTGCTGGCCATCCGCCTGTGTCAGGTGGTTAACATATTGATGGGCTGCATGTTCTTAGGAGAACTGTTGGGCAAGGACGTAGCCTGCTCCGTTTATTTCTATGCCGGTGCTTCTATATTGATGGTTGTGGCTATGGTCGCTTATTTTATTTTGGCTTATAGAATGCGTTGACAATAGATTGAGCATATTGATACCCCCTGTATATGTTTTAATCTATTTGCAAAGGATAGGTCTATTTTGTGTTTGTGACGCTTTGGTGATTAAAAAAACGTGAATATCTGAAAGAAAAGATTTCCTTAGACCAACGTGTCAGTTCTTTGTCATGTCAAATTCGTGCAATAGTATAACTGATAGCGTTTTGTGTGATAATATTAAAAAGCGTATGAATAGATCCAATATAGATTTATTCATACGCTATCACCTTTATGAATGATTATTCAGTTTATTTTATTTATCATTCATCTAGCACAATGTAGAAAGGAATGGTTTGTGGTCCATTAATGGAATTAAGTCCTTTATAACCTAAATATACTTTTCTATCACTACTAATGCACTGTATAGAACGGTTTGTTCCAAGCAGCATATTCAAATTGTGAGTAGCCCAATCATCAAATGCTGTCGGTTCATTGGAATCATTGGCGAAAACCATTCCATCGAAGGTCATAGTGTATTGGTAGCCAAAATAGTTCCCATCATCATCTACTGTATTTAGATAAATGCCACCATATGTATCAAGGATATCTACGGCACCTGTTTCTGTATTAATTTTTGTCGGATATGAATATCCGTCAACATTAGCCGCAATATATTTACCATTGGGGCTAATATTAGTTAAATTAGAGGTCATTGCTATTACCCAGCCTTTTTCAGGAGCAAAGAATTCTCCGCCTACAAAACGCATCTCATTGCCTTTCCAATAAACGACTCCTAAATCTCCCCATTCCGATCCATAACAAACGGAACCATCATCTGAGCAACCTCGTATCATAACACCGCTCCTCAATGGATCACCTTTGGCACTATTAGTAGGCCGTTGTAATATTTCTGGTTCACCGTTTATCCATTTTACAGGATAATATTGCAATAAGCCATTTTCGCTTTTTAATTTGCAATATCCAACCATAATACTACCATCTGCAGAGAAGGCTTCTACGACAGGAGCTCGACCTCCTTCGGGCACTTTTAGTTCTTCACTAATTCCATCTTTCCACAAAAAGCCTATAACGGCAGAAGAATTGAGAGCCAACGTACCATCGTTGCAAATTGCACGAACAGCGGAAGGGGATAATTTCCTATCAATATCTATCAAATAATTTTTTTCATCTGTTTCTGTATTGATAAATAGAGGTACTTCTTTTCCATCTTTTACAGTCATTCCCGCCAAATAACGTCCATTTCTTGACATACGAACCTCTTTAGTCATGAATTCGGGTAATTCTATAAGTTTACCTTTAAAAGCTCTTCCTAGTTGATCGAGAACTATCTTATTTGTTGTACCAGCTTCATTCTTGAAAATAATGTTACCATTACGCATTTGCATTTCTGGATTTTCATCGGCACTTATATGTACTGTGTTTTCATCTGTTTTTGTAACTATAAGCCAAGACTGATCAACTTCAAAGGACCAAGTAGTTTCACTAGTCACTGTTACATCAATGGAAGCAGGTTCTTTGTCATCAAAGGTATAGGATAGCAGAGATAACTCTAAACTGTTATTAACTGCGGGGATGGTACTGTTATCATCGCTGCATGAAAAGAGTACTAATGCCATCAGATAAAATATACTGTGAATGTGAAGTGATTTCATGAATAATAACGTATTTTGAATTAAACATAATTGTTTATTGGATATTGTCTTGTCCGGATTCATTCAGAGTTGTAAATTCTTGTACAGTTATAGAACCGAATCCTTCTGCACCATTAACATTCATGGGACAAGCTATCGCATAATATTTTGTACCTGGTGTTCCTTTAGTTTCCGTGTAGGGAGGATAAGAATCAGCATAATAATAGAAATATTCACCCAATTCAAGTAGTCGTTCCTGTACTATTTGAGCCACTTTTTCGGGAGTATTGTTTGCTACTAATCCTTCATAGTAATCAGCCTCAAAAGTATTAATAAGATATCCCATTGTATACTGATTTGGAGTCACTTTATAAGTTGCTCCATTAGTGGTGATGTCGGTCACCTCCATCTCTACAGCAGCTGCAGGTAAATCTTCGATGAACGTTGGACAGCTGGCTTCAATATATTGAACTCCTGCCGGTTCATTTGCATAATCATATAATAATACGTAAAGATCAAATTTAGAACCGGGCTTTAAAGTTCCATTCTTAACAGCAAGAGTCATGGGTTTGCCGTCTTCACTAACTTGAGCTCCGTTGATGGAAGCTAAAACTTCCAAACCATCAATCAGATTTCCTCGTTTATGTAAATCCTCGTATAACAGAGTATCAAATGAACCTTTGGGACATAATAGTACTATCATTTTGGATGCATTTTCACAACTGATTGTAAAAATACTGCGATAGGTATCATTTTTTTCATTGGGAGTCATAAAAGCTATAGGACTACCATCGGTATTAGGTGTTGTAAAAGGAATTTCACTGAAGGCATTAGGTTGATTACCTCGATTGTATACCATACTATAAAAAACATAGTCAGTATTAGGCTCTAAGTTAAAGAAATTGGCTGTGTAAGCTGTTCTTTCTATAAGTTCCTGGTCATTGTCTAACTGATCAGCAATAAATTTCTCACGATCGGCTGCTTTGCCTAAATAGTAACGGCATCGATAAATGTTGGCATTGAATTCCATAGTAAATCCGGCCGATTGACTTAATACATATTGTTGAGAGGGAATAAAGTTTTCACCTGTGGGGAATTTTAGTGTAGAAATACCTCCTGCCACTCCTTCTGAATTGTAGGCTTTGGCATAAACTGTGTATATTGTCTCAGGGTTGAGGTTCTCAAATATTACTTCTTTCAGTTGGTTACCTTCAACCTGTTTGATTCCTTCCAGTTGGTCATTACGGAATTCCTCTTCTTGATTTGGTTCACCAATAGCATAGGCCCATTTTATGGTATTTTCTGAAGGTTGAAATCCAACAGTAAGTTGAGTGGATTCTATGGTACCTGTACGCAATACAGTTACGCTAGCTTGAGGCTCAGGAATGTACGTAGGTGGCGTTTCGTTATCATCGTCTCCACAATTAGTGTTTAGAAGAGCACAAAGGCAGCATGTAATCCATGGCCATCTAAGAAAGTTCTTTTTCATGGTGTGATAGTTTTGATGTTAATATAAGTGTAATAGTAAGAAGAAGCAATATCTGCAGTCTCCTAGAATTTAAAGCTTAGTGATAAAAGTGTTTGGTTAATTTCGTTGCTTCCCAATCCGCGTTGGTGAGCTACGTCGAATGTTAGGCAACGATAGTTCACTCCTGCTCCAAAGGCAAAGCTGCTGTAATCGTGTTCGGCATATTTGTATCCGCCGCGTACGAAAAACATCCGGTTGAATCCGTATTCCACGCCAATGTTTTCGGTAAATAACTTAGCCTCATTGGGCATGCAGTAGTATTGTCCTGCTAATGATACGTTCAGTCGGTTTTTGTCATCTAGATTCATTCCTAATTCGCCACCGGCCCCGAAGCCGGCTGGTAGTTTTGCTTCTTTGTAGTTTTGTCCGTAATCAAGATTGGGACCCATGTTGAAAGCATTAATACCTACTACATAGTCAGCATTTATGCCCATGTTGAAAGAGTTGCGATAATAGGCTCCTATGTTAAAAGCTGCGGTCGTCGCTTCTTCCACTACCTTGCTGTGTATCAGTGAAACACCGGCGTTGAACGAAAAATGGTCGAACAGGCGTAATGAGTAAGCTAAGTCTACAGTCCAGTCGGCTGGTTTCAACGCATTCCCTTCGTCCATTGGTACTGATAGACCACCCAAATAACGCATACCGGCGTGTATGGCATGATTGCCGAATCGGCGTGAAAGAGAAGCGGCATAGAACATGTTGCGGTCGTTTAAATCTTCTTGTTTTGGGAAAATCAGGGTAGAAGCTGATACGTTCCACTTTTCTTCACCATAGAGTGAGGAAGTAGGATTGGAATAAATCAGCATGCTGTGTGCCTCGCCATACTGGTTACCGCCCATGCCTGTCATACGGGCATCAGGATTGATTTCAAGTAGTGGAAGTGAGCGGCTTTGTCCACATATATGTAGCGGAAGCATTGCCAGGGCAAATATTAGGGGTATGATACAGAAGTATTTCATGTAAGTAACAGTTTTTTATTGTTTGATAAATGTTTTCTTAGCTGTTCCCGTTGCGGCCTTGACTTGCAGTGTGTAAGTACCAGCCGCGAAACGGTTCACATCAATGGTCAGGATGTTGTCACTGCCTGTTTTGTAACTTTGCTCGTAAACTTTTTCTCCCATTAAGCTGCGTATGCTGACCACACCATTCTTGGCTGCCTTATTGAGCATCAGATTCAGTTCTGTGACAGCTGGCTGTGGATATAGGTGGTAAATAAGGCTGTTCTTGTCAGTTACTACCCACATGTCAAACTTATTGGTCACAATGGTTCCTTCCACATCGGCTTTAACGGTAATTTGGCTATATCCCATACCTTTAATATTCAGATTCAGCAGGTTGCCTTCCAAACTGGTAGCTACTACTTTGGGGTCGGATGATTGGGCAGAGAAAGTCACTTCACTGTCTTCTTCATAGCTGAAACACCGGGTCAGGTCAATGGGCTGTATACTTTCTTCTAATTCTGCTACTACGTTGTCCATGGATAAGGCTATTGGTTCTTGTGCTCTTACTACTTTAAAAGGTATTTCTACTGAGGAAGAGGCTCCCAGTTCATCGACTAACATGAATTCAAGCTTGTATTCGCCTACCGGTGCTACTGCTTTGAAAGTTAAGTCTACGCGATTATCTGTACGTTTGCCGGTTACTCCACGCATTTCCCCTTTGAGTCTGAAACTCATTTTATGCCCGTCGGGGTCGGAGATGTTTAATGAAACAACCGTTTCTTTGTTCTTTCTTACTCGTACCATTTCGGTGGGTGCTCCATCTATTTCAGGTGCATGATTGGTCTTGGTCGATACCTCTATAGGTTGTAAGTCTGATACTTGCTCCCAGCGGTCCACTGCAACCACAGCTGCATAGTATCGGGTACTGGGTTTCAAGGAGGCGACGGTATAGTTCATGCTGCTTCCTGGAGCCACACCGGTAGCATTGATTCGGTAACTTTGTAGTTCTTCTGTCGGTTCACTGCTAGTTATCGGTTCTTCCGAGAAATACAGCATATATTTTACCGGTGCCCCGTCGTCTTCATCAGCCACTGCGGTCCAGTGAAAAGTTATCTCCTTGAAATCAGATTCATACAACAGGTCTGTTACATTTCCAGGCTTAATACCTTGGTTTTCGGCAAATACTTGTGTGGCATCAATATAACCTGTTCCCAGGCGTCCCACGTATTGTGGGTTGTGCTCATCAATGTTTTCAGGACGCAGTGAACCAAGTAGACGCTTTTTCAAGTCTTCATTGGTAAATCCTTGCCCTCCAAAATGTGATACGATTAGAGCTGCTATACCCGATACATGTGGACATGCCATGGAGGTGCCTTGCATATAACCGTATCCCATTCCATCGTGCAGGCTGGGTGGGAGAGTGCTGAGCACTTGCCCTTTATCATAACGTGCATCACCACCGGGTGCCATGATGTCGACCCAGGCACCCCGATTGCTATAGTAGGAGGTTTGCCAGTCAGGAGCCATAGCCGATACCGCTATGACAGCATCGTAGGCACCAGGATAGGCCATGAAGTCTTTACCATCGTTACCTGCTGAGAAAATTACGACTCCTCCCTTCATGGGCGAATCAGGGAGCTGTTTGCCTTCATCGTCGCAACCAGCAAATTCTATGAAATAGTCAATGGCTTCTTTCATAGACTGTGGCAGGCTTCCTGGTCCAGGATAAAGGTAGCCCCAAGAATTCTGGCTGATGACAGCACCATTGTTGGCACTGTAGTAGAAAGCTTCCTCGCCCGGTACACCCGTATCACCTGAGGGAGTTCCTTCAAATTTCTCACAACTCATGAGTAAGATTCCAGACCCAGGTGTACCATCTCCACCGGCTACACCACTTACACCAATTCCGTTGTTATTGCGGGCAGCCACAGTTCCGGCTACATGTGTGCCATGACCTTCGGAAGCTGTAGGTGTAATATTTCCAGTTTCACTTACAAAGTTGAAACCATGAATGTCGTCTACATAGCCATTATTGTCATTGTCGAGACCGTCACCCGCAATTTCATTGGTGTTGGTCCATAAATTGTCTACCAAATCTTCATGGGTTACGTCAATACCACCGTCTATGACTCCTACTATCACTTGGGGTTTCCCTGTTGTTGTTTTCCATGCTTCAAATAGGTTGATATCAGCACCGGCAATCGCCCCCTCTGTCTTCCCAAAGTTTTGATAGTGCCACTGGTCAGGGAGTCCGGGGTCATTGAATGGATAACTTTCCGCTTCACTGCGAGTTATCGGCTGGCTCCATGCAGAGGCCGGTATTACCTTTGTAGAGGGTAGAGCGGTGGGATAGACTTTCTCTACATACTCAAATTGTGCGCTGCCAGACAGGCTTTGGAGAGTCTGGTCCAGATTTTGTTTTTCACTGAAATTGATGATATACCAACGGTCAAGTCCGCTACGATGCGTACGTCCTTCAAATCGTGGGTCAGGTCTGAATAATCTTCGCATGCCGGTGGCTTTTATGCTTTGTAGACTGGCCGACAGGGCCGAAGGGGCATTGTTTAAGGATACTCCTTGAAGTGAAACTTTACGGACCTCCTCGTTGACAGAAGGTTTCAGTTTTACATAGGCTATGCCTTGTATACCTGTTCCCTCCTGTGTTATGCCATTCTCTGGGAAATTTTCCGATTTTGTGTTTGCTCCTTTATCGGGAAATTCTTCCTGAGAGCATCCTGTTATCAAAGCTATAGCTCCGATAGCGTAGAACAAATAGTTTTTCATATTATTTTCAATTTAATGATAAAGAATCATTTGGTTCATACAAATTAGACCGAATAATTTCTGTAAAACATGATAAAGTGGATATAAACAGATTCCTTCCATTCCATGCTCTCTTTTCTGGAAATAGTGAAAGCTTGAAGTGTTTTTTCAATTATGTATTTAGAAATTTTCAGTGTCGGTAGGAAGAAGTATGCGTTCTTATAGGATGAAGGCACCAAATATGTTTTGCAGAAGCATTAGAAAATACATTGTTTAAGCCGAATTGGGGCTTTTGTAAAAGATACGAAGGGTAGATACATAGTTTCATGCTTTAGCTATTTTATGTTTTGCGATAGGACGAAATAAGAGAATTAATCCTTTATGGCCAAAGCAATTCCTCTGTAAGGTGTATGCAAAGATGTATTTGAGGATACAAATCAGTGCGTATTTGTATTTAATTTGTATTTAGTTTGTATCCTACTTGTATTCAAGTTTGTATAATGTGTTTATAATGAGCGTATAAAAGCATCCCATTCTTCTGGCTTTCCATTAGGAAGATTCAGCGCTTTTTGGCAGAGTCTTCGGCGATAAGTTGTAATGCTGGAACGTGGATGATCGGTCAGAACTCCAATATCAGAGGGACCAAAACCTGCTTTCAGCAATAAGCAGACTTTCCATTCATCCTCCTTGAAAGTATAGTAGAGTGAATGTAGTTTATCTGTGAAACCGGGATAACAGTTGTTTAGCAGTACTTCCAGTTCTTGCCATTCCGTAGAAGATACTTGGGCGATGCCGGTTACAGATTTGGATTTCTGAGCCAGACTTCTGTATAAAGTATTAGACTTGAGTTTTTCTTCGGTTATTTTGCTCTGGGCTTGTCTTATTTCCATTTGACATTTGGCAAGGTAAATCTCTTGCTTTTGTCGTTCCAATTGTTGTTTGATGATGCTATCCTCAATATTGCTGTCGCTTAATTGTTGTTCTTGTTGATTGAGACGTTCCATGTTCTTCTGGAGTATTTGTTGCTCCTGTTCGTAGGATATTTCCTTATTCTGGAATAGCTCTCTAATACGATTTTCCAATCGTTTTTTTGTACGTTGAACATGTTGTGTATAGGCTATAATCAGTAATATGAGTATCAATAGGGCAGTGATCAATATCTCATTGTAGAGTGATTTCTGTATGTTTTCTTTTTTTAGTTGGTTGCCTTCGTTTTTATACAGGTAGTAATGTAGAATCCTGTGTAGTTCATAAATTGTGGAGTTGTTGTTCTGCTGTCTAAGGGAGTCTGCTAGATTGATACTGAGATGTAGGTATTTGGCTGCATCTTTGTCATTACCAATTGCTAAAGCCAATTCACCTAGGCCTCGATAAGCCAGTAGATGGTCGTGCAAATTATTGCTTTGGAGCAAACGCTGGTAATAACAGGAGGCCGAGTCGGACATACCCATATACCTATAGTAGTCGGCTGCTACTCCATAAACGATGTTGATGTCTGGAAAGCGTATGTCTGACATTGCAGCCTGTAGTGCTACTCGTGTAGAATCATATTGTTGGTATTTAAAAAATACACCAGCTCGCCATCCTTGTATCATACGTTCCAAATCCGTTCGATGTAGTTTTCTACTAAGTGTATATGCTAGTTGATAATAGTAAAGCGCACTATCAGGTCTCTCCAAATTGCGGTAAGTTTCTGCTATATTGCGTAGGTTGTATACCATATTAAGGCTATCCTTTATTTGTCGATTATGTTGACGGCTTTTAGTAAATATTTCCAAAGCTTCAGGGTACATATGATTGTATAATAGAATAAAACCTATTTGAGTATAAATGTCGTTTTCTAAATTTTTTGGTGACTGCTTAGGTAGCGCTTCGAGTGCCTGACAAAAATATGTTAGTGCAAGCGTATAATTTTGTGCATAAAAAGCTGCTTTTCCTGCATAATAACAAGCTTCGGATAATTGTTCTTCTTCATTGTGTTTTCGGTAATAATCTACCATTGGTCGGATGAGGCTATCAGATAAATAGCCGTTTTGTGCCTTATCTTGTGCTTTGAGTTGAAGCAACCGGTAGTTCATGAGAGTTTGCTGAGGAATATCGTTCGTATCGGATGCAGGAATATTGAACTGGTTACTGTCTCGCTGTTGAGAAAGCATATTTTCATTTGTAGAAATGACAGTAACAAGATGAGGGTGCCCTAAGGTTTGTAAACTAATAGTAGTATATAGAAGAAATATCAACAGTAATTTCATTTGTATTATTTAGATGCCTTGTGATTGTTTGCGTTTCAAATTTTAAAAATATATCTGGTTTATTTTAACAAAATGGATTCTTTTAGTGTGATTTTAGTTGTTTTTAACCTTATTTGTGCTATTCCCATGGTAAATATTCAGTTGTGAAATATATGAGAATATTTAAGGGCTGACAATATATAGCTTTCACATTTGTAGTTAGCTTTCAACATATAAGCAGTGTACTACTTATAAAATCAGTATTAATACTTGTACAGAGTTTAGGTTCTTGCATAAAAAAGCCCGCCAGAAGGCGGGCTTAAATATTGTATGTCGGTTTTCTATACTTGCTTTTAGAATCCGGCCAGTTCAATAACCTTGCTAACAGCCGCATTCAGTCCATCGGGGTTCTTACCACCGGCAGTTGCAAAGTGAGGCTGTCCGCCACCACCACCTTGAATCAGTCGGGCTGCTTCTTTTACCAATGCACCGGCTTTCAAACCACCGGCCACCAGATTGTCGCTCAACATGACGGTCAGCATCGGCTTGCCTTCAAATAAAGTACCGGCCACGAAGAACAGGTTTTCCGTGATTTCACCACGCAGCTGGAATGCTATGTTCTTCACTGTTTCGGCAGGCAGCGGAGCAACCAGTTGGATAAGTTTCACACCGTTCACTTCCTTGATGTTCTTCAAAAGGCGTTCCTTGAGCTGGGCTTCCTTCTCCTTCATAAATTCTTCTATCTGTTTCTTCAGTCCGGCATTCTCCTCAATGTACTTGCGGATAGTACCGGTCAGGTCGGGAGCGTTGTTGAAGAGAGCCTTCAGATCTTTCATGGAGTCTTGTAATGTATCTATTAACTCTTCTACTTTAGCACCGGTATAAGCTTCGATACGACGAACACCGGCAGCTACAGAGCTTTCAGAAATAATCTTCACCATACCGATGTTTCCGGTAGCAGCTACATGCGTACCGCCACAGAACTCGATAGATGAGCCAAACTGAATGACGCGTACATGGTCGCCGTATTTCTCGCCGAAGAGGGCAATGGCTCCCAGTTCCTTGGCTTCTTCGATAGGAATGTTGCGGTATTCCTTCAAAGGAATGTTGGCACGAATCTTGGCATTAACCAAATGTTCTACCTGACGCAACTGCTCGTCGGTCACTTTCTGGAAGTGAGAGAAGTCGAAGCGCAGTGAGTCGGGTGTTACCAATGAACCCTTCTGCTCTACATGGTCGCCGAGTACTGTACGCAAAGCTTCGTCCAGCAAGTGGGTACATGAGTGATTGGCGGCGCAGGCAGCGCGTTTGTCAGTATCTACGCAAGCCATCATCGGTGCATCGAGGTGTTCGGGCAATTTCTTGGTGATGTGTATCGGCAGGTTATTTTCCTTCTTGGTGTCAACCACCTCGATGGTTTCAAATTCGCTGACCAGCACACCAGTATCGCCTACCTGTCCACCGCTTTCGGCATAGAAAGGCGTTTTGTCCAGCACTATCTGATAGTATGTTTGGTTCTTTTGCTTGATTTGACGGTAGCGCAAGATGCTGGTTTCGTATTCCGTATAGTCGTAGCCTACAAACTCGGTAGTGCCTTCCTTCAGCGTAATCCAGTCACCGGTCTCTACTGCTGCTGCATTGCGGGCACGTTGCTTTTGTTGCTGCATTTCGGCATCAAATTCCTTGATGTCAGCCGTCATCCCGTTTTCGCGCAGAATCAGTTCTGTCAAGTCGAGCGGGAAGCCGAATGTATCGTAAAGCGTAAAGGTATCTTTACCGCTGATTTCAGTCTTTCCGGCAGCCTTTGCTTCGGCCATGGTCTTTTCGAGCAGGCGAATACCTGTCTCCAGTGTGCGGAGGAAGGATTCTTCTTCTTCTTTGATAACTTTTGCAATCAGGTCTTTCTGTGCATTCAGTTCGGGATAGGCCTCACCCATATTTTCTATCAGCACAGGCAACAGCTTGTACATGAAGGCTTGCTTCTGTCCAAGGAATGTGTAGCCATAGCGTACGGCACGGCGTAAGATACGGCGGATGACATAACCGGCCTTGGCATTGCTCGGTAGCTGTCCATCGGTAATAGAGAAAGCGATGGTACGGATGTGGTCGGCTACAACACGCATGGCGATGTCAGACTTCTCGTCTGTTCCGTAAGTCTTTCCGGCCAGTTGTCCGATGGCTTTCAGCATGGGCTGGAATACGTCGGTGTCGTAGTTCGACGTCTTGCCTTGCATGGTACGTACCAGTCGTTCAAAGCCCATACCGGTATCAATTACCTTAGCAGGCAGGGGCTCCAGACTTCCGTCAGCCTTGCGATTGTATTGCATGAAAACGAGGTTCCAGATTTCAATAACCTGCGGATGGTCCTTGTTTACCAGTTCGCGTCCGGGTACTTGGGCTTTCTCTTCTTCCGAACGAGAGTCTATGTGGATTTCAGAGCAGGGACCGCAGGGACCTGTATCACCCATTTCCCAGAAGTTATCGTGCTTGTTTCCGTTCAGAATGTGGTCTTTGGGCAGGAACTGTTCCCAGTAGGAAGCGGCTTCGTTGTCGCGTTCCAGTCCTTCTTCAGGGCTACCTTCAAAGACTGTGGCGTAAAGGTTCTCTGGGTTGATTTTCAGTACGTCAACCAGATATTCCCAAGCCCAAGAGATGGCTTCTTTCTTGAAATAGTCGCCAAACGACCAGTTGCCGAGCATCTCGAACATGGTGTGGTGGTAGGTATCGTGGCCTACTTCCTCCAGGTCGTTGTGCTTACCGCTTACGCGGAGACACTTCTGTGAGTCCGCCACTCTTTTATATTTCGCCGGGTGATTGCCCAAAATAATATCCTTGAACTGGTTCATGCCCGCGTTGGTAAACATCAGCGTGGGGTCGTCCTTAATTACCATGGGAGCAGAAGGTACAATCTGATGTCCTTTGCTCTCAAAGAAACTCTTGAAGGAGTCTCTGATTTCATTAGCAGTCATCATACTTATATATGTTATTCATTTAAGTTCTTATCATACATGTAAAGAGGAAATAAGGAAGTATATCGGAGATTCCGTGACCGGCAGTTCTGATTCCTTATTTTCCACTCTATCGGCCTTCTTTTTCTGAGTTCTTGTGCCGGAAGGATGTAGAGACGCTTGGGGGTGACAGGAAAGAAGAAGCGTTCCACACGCTGTTCAATGTACCTATTAACTTATGGATTAAAGAACTAAAAAACTCAAAAACTCAAAAAAACAGCGCAAAGATAGCTTGTTTTTATTACTTTTGCCGCATTGACAAGCGAATATTTCCAAAAAAGATGCGCAAAGTTTACTACATATATAATCCGCAGACGCAGACTTACGACCGAATCTATCCCACTATCAGGCAGCGTGCTATGAGTATTCTGCGCCGACTGTTTGTCGGCATGGGGCTGGGGGCAGGAAGCTTCATTGTCTTACTGCTTATATTCGGTTCACCGTCTGAAAAGGAATTGCGCAAGGAAAACAACCAGTTGCAGGCTCAATACAACGTGTTGTCTAAGCGTATGGACGAGATTGCCGGTGTATTGCAGGACCTGCAGCAGCGCGACGATAATCTCTACCGTGTCATCTTCCAGGCCGACCCAGTGCCGACTGCCATTCGAAATTCTACTTATGGAGGTACCAATCGTTATGAGCACTTGATGGACATGGCTAATGCGGAACTCGTTGTGCATGCGACTCAAAAACTGGACCTGCTGACCAAGCAAGTCTATATCCAATCACGTTCCTTCGATGATGTGGTGGAAATGTGCAAGCAATATGACGAACGCTTGAAGTGCATTCCTGCTATCCAGCCAATTTCAAACAAAGACTTGCGCAAGACAGCCTCCGGATATGGTACACGAATCGACCCCATATACGGAACCAGCAAGTTTCACTCGGGCATGGACTTCTCTGCGCCGATGGGAACCGATGTTTATGCCACGGGAAATGGAACTGTTATAAAAGTAGGGTGGGAGACCGGATATGGTAACACCATCATCATAGACCACGGTTTTGGCTACCAAACCTGGTATGCCCATTTGCAAAGCTTCCACACCAGTGTGGGCAAGAAAGTGGTGCGTGGCGAAGTTATCGGAGGAGTGGGCAGTACGGGTAAGAGCACAGGGCCGCACCTGCACTACGAAGTGCATGTCAGAGGGCAAGTGGTCAATCCCGTGAATTATTACTTCATGGACTTGAGTGCCGAAGACTACGACCGCATGATTCAGCTGGCTGCCAACCACGGAAAAGTGCTTGACTAACCGCGACAGTATTTATTCATCAAACGTTTATTACCAAGAAAAGTAGAACCAGCCGTGCTAAACAAGGATAAGAAACTAAAGATATACTATTCCATCAGCGAAGTGGCACAGATGTTCAATGTCAACGAATCGACGCTGCGTTTCTGGGAAAAGGAGTTTCCGCAACTCAATCCCAAGAAAGCAGGACGAGGCGTGCGGCAATACAAGGCTGAAGACATTGAAGTGGTGAAGCTGATTCATTATCTGGTGAAAGAACGGGGAATGACCCTGCCCGGAGCACGCCAGCGCATGAAGAACAACAAGGAAACCACCATGCGAAACTTTGAGGTAGTGGAGCGTCTGAAAGCCATACGCGAAGAACTCGTTGGCATGCGCGATGCGCTCGACGCCTTTACCTATGAACAGGTAGACGCCTTGAAACAGAACATAGAACAGCAACAGAAAGGAGATTAACCCTCTATATTCTGTATTTCCACCTCTTTTACTTTACGGAACAGGTCGGATGCAAAGATAAAGTTGTTGAGTCGTTCGTTGCTCGATGTAAAGATGTCGTCCTTGCTTCCTTCCCACTCTTTATGCCCTTCGTAGATATAGATAATCTTTTCGCCGATACCCATCACCGAGTTCATGTCGTGCGTATTGATGAGTGTGGTCATGTTATATTCCTTGGTAATATCCTGAATCAGGTCGTCAATGACCAGCGAGGTCTTGGGGTCGAGGCCCGAGTTTGGTTCGTCGCAGAACAGGTACTGAGGATTCAGCGCTATGGCACGCGCTATGGCTACACGCTTCTGCATACCGCCACTGATTTCGCCCGGATACTTGCTGCCGGCTTCTGACAGGTTGACGCGGTCCAGACAGAACTGGGCACGCCGTGTACGGTCGCGCAAGGTGTCGTTGCTGAACATATTGAGTGGGAACATCACATTGTCGAGCACAGTCATGGAGTCGAACAGGGCGGCACTCTGGAATATCATTCCCATTTCGCGACGCAGTCTTTTCTTATCGTTCTTGCTCATCGCAAGGAAGTTGCGGTTGTCGTAAAGCAGTTCACCCTTTTCAGGAGTCAGCAAGCCGACAATACACTTCATCAGCACCGTTTTTCCTGAACCGCTCTGACCGATAATCAGATTGGTCTTACCGTTCTCAAATGTGGCGTTGATATCAGTCAACACATCCTTTCCTTCAAAAGATTTGCAAAGTCCCTTCAGTTCTATCATGCCATTAAAAGTTGAGTTAATACTAAGTCGGCAAACAAAATCAGCACACTGCTGCATACCACCGAATCTGTCGAGGCTTTACCAACCTCAATGGAACCACCTTCCACCGTATAGCCGAAGAAAGCCGAAACGCTGGCTATGATGAAAGCAAAGAATAGCGACTTGATGATGCCGCACCAAATGTACCATTCCACAAACATGTACTGCAAGCCATATTCCAGGTCGACAGCCGACATCACACCGCCAAACCAACAGGTACAGAAAGCACCAATGACGCCGGCAAAGATGCTGAATGTCACCATTAGCGGAATAGTCGTAACCATGGCTGCTATCTTAGGAAGTATCAGGTAATTGGCCGAGTTGATACCCATTATCTCAAGTGCGTCAATCTGTTGCGTCACCCGCATGGTTCCCAGCTCTGAAGCGATGTTCGAACCTACCTTACCTGCCAGAATAAGACACATGATGGAAGACGAGAACTCAAGCAACATAATTTCACGTGTCACGTATCCCACTGTCCAGCGAGGCATGAAAGGGCTTTCAATGTTAAGCTTGATTTGTATGGTGATAACGGCGCCGATGAAAAACGAAATCAACAACACAATGCCGATAGAATTGACACCCAGTTGCTCCATTTCGTTAATATACTGCTTAAAGAACATCCTCATCCGCTCCGGGCGGGTAAATGTACGTCCCATGAGCATGATGTAGCGTCCGAAAGTTCTAATTCCTTTTAGCATAACTTGTAAGTATTTGCTGGCAAATGTACAGCTTTTCAGCTTATTTTTGCTACATTTGCCCCAAAATAACAGCTTTATATCTTACTACAAGAAGCCTGCAAGCGACTTATAGTATATAAAAAAGGTATAATAGGCCATTTTCTATACGAACAGCAGACGGACTATGGAAGAGAAAAAAATGGTACTTCGCACTGAAGACCTGGTAAAGAAATACGGAAAGCGAACGGTGGTGAACCATGTTTCTTTCGACGTGAAGCAAGGAGAAATTGTAGGATTGCTGGGCCCGAACGGAGCAGGCAAGACCACCTCGTTCTACATGACCGTGGGACTGATTACCCCCAACGAAGGACGCATATTCCTGGACGACCTTGACATTACCACTTACCCTGTGTACAAACGTGCACAGACAGGTATCGGATACCTGGCGCAGGAAGCTTCCGTGTTCAGACAAATGAGTGTGGAAGACAACATCACGTCAGTACTGGAACTGACTAACAAACCGTTGGAGTACCAGAAAGACAAACTGGAAAGCCTGATAGCGGAGTTCCGCCTGCAAAAGGTGCGCAAGAACAAAGGAAACCAGTTGTCGGGAGGTGAACGCCGACGCACGGAGATTGCCCGCTGTCTGGCCATTGACCCCAAATTTATTATGCTCGATGAGCCTTTTGCTGGTGTCGACCCTATTGCAGTAGAAGACATTCAGCAGATTGTGTGGAAACTGAAAGACAAGAACATCGGCATCTTGATAACCGACCACAACGTGCAGGAAACGCTGAGTATCACCAGCCGGGCATATCTGCTGTTTGAAGGAAAAATATTGTTCCAAGGCACACCCGAGGAATTGGCTGAAAACCAGATTGTGCGCGAGAAATATTTGAGTAACAGCTTCGTGCTGCGCCGGAAAGACTTTATGAAATAACAGCATTCCTTTGATTACTGAAAAGTAGAATACCCCTAATAATAGCCTTGCTACACTTGTTGGATTAAGACATGTAGCAAGGCTATTTCTGAAGGGTTGAAGGGGATGTTCTTTGGGAGGAGTGGAATTTTACAGAGAATTTCTTTTTTGGGAGAGAGGGGGCGATAAATTGTGGAGTTGTCAAAGTATGCTTTACATGGAACTCTGTAAATTTGTTTCAAGAAATCCTTCCTCAAGAGGGTGGTGAAGAAGGCTGAAAGAAAATATGGTTTCACGAAGAAAGAGGCTATTTAAGGTGAAGTTTCACCATTATGCACTGTAAACGAATGGGTTGTGGTGAAAGATAGAAGTAGAGAAGGGAGCCTGCTTATGTTTCCTTAATTGCGTCTTAGTGTGTTGTCCTGAAATAGGTTGACTCCTTCAGCCGCAATTCATGTAATGAAAATGGAAAAAGAAAACCAATTGACAAGAGCACTGAATGACGCGGAGCGTTGTTCAATTGTATGTGAGGTGCTATCCGGCAAACTAAGCCGTGCCTGTGCGGTCAAGAAATACCATATCGGCAAAGTCACACTTTACCGATGGATTCGTAAATTTGCCTCCCCAAGCTTATTGGAAATGGAAATGCGACGGAAACAAGGCATGAAGGAAAAACAGGAAGTACCGGAAAAGAAAGAGACTCCACAAGCGGAACTGGTCCGCTTGCGTGAAGAGCTCCGTGTGACCAAGGCCAAAGCGTCCCTGTATGAGGAAATCGTTCGACTGGCCGGAGAGAAATACGGCATCGACTTGCTAAAAAACTTTGGTCCCAAGCAGTAGACACCCTTGCGGCAGAGTCTTCGGAGTACACCGTCTCCGAGCTCTGCTCTCTGCTTGGGAAAACGAAGCAAGCCTATTACAAACGTAAACGGAATTTGAACCAAGTACTTATGGAAGAGCGTATTATCATTGAATATGCCCGTGAGATGCGTACAAACGATCCCGGCATGGGATGCGGAAAAATCTGGTACAAGTTCAACCGTAACGGTTCTGATATCCGTATTGGTCGCGACCGTTTCCTGCTAATCCTCCATGAAAACGGCTTCAAGCTCCGGGGAAAAGTCCGTTCTCCCAGGACAACAAATTCCAGACATGGTTACGCGCTGTATACGAATCTGGCAAGAGGGCTCCTGGTGACACGTCCGAACCAACTGTGGGTCAGCGATATAACGTATATAACCATATGGAGGTCGGCAGATGATTACTTTTTCTGTTACCTTTCTGTCATCATGGACGATTACCACAAGGAGATAGTCGGCTATGCCGTCCACGAAACATTGGATACGGTCGGTTGTCTGAAAGCTCTGGAGATGGCCCTGAAGAAAACCGCACATGAGCGTACGCAAAAGCTGATTCACCATTCAGACAGGGGTACCCAATATGCCAGTTCGGATTATGTTACCAAGCTCAGAGCCAATGGTATAGAAGTAAGCATGACTGAGCACGGCGATCCAAAGGAGAACGCTGCTAGCGAACGAGTCAACAACACTATCAAGAACGAACTGCTCAGAGGGGAAAGGTTCTCCTCCGTCAGGCAGGTCAGGGAAACTTTGGCACGCAGGATCAGGTTCTACAACGAGGAACGCCCTCACATGAGCCTGAACATGTGCACCCCATTGGAATGCAGGAACATGACCGGAGTAATTGATAAAAAGTGGGACAGGAAGCAGGAAGGGTACCTTAAACCCGAAAATGGGCAGGGCATACAACCCGCTTTAAAACAAATGATTTATCTTTGCAATGCCAAGAAAAAGGATGACTTCTTGTTTGTACGTTACAGAAAGTTCGAAAGGACGCTTTGAAAACGTATGAAAATAACAGTAAACTTATATCAGGAATAAACATTTTTGAGTAAACCTATAGTAGTAATCTGGCAAAAAGGAGTCAACCTATTTCAGGACAACACACCTGATAACTCTTTCTCACCTTGTAAAGCCTCATTTCCTTTCACCTTTCAAGTCTCCCGAGATTCATAATAAAATCCTCCAGATATTGCATACAGAACTTCCATGCGAAGAGCACACCTTAGCCGCATCATGTTTTGCCAGCCATCTCTTGATGTCTCATAAAAAAGAAGGCTGCCTCAAATATACTTTGAAGCAGCCTCTTTTTCAATTAAATTATACTATTCTAGGCAATAGTCTTATTCAAGACGACGTGCACCATCACTGATGACAACATCGTAAATCTTAGGACTTCTGCCAAATTTGTTCTTGAATTCTTCTTTTACTTTTTCAATGAAAGTAGAATAAAGTTCGTCTTTTACCAGGTTGATGGTGCAGCCGCCGAAACCACCGCCCATAACACGTGAACCGGTAACACCGCAGTCGAATGCAAGGTCGTTGAGGAAGTCGAGTTCTTCACAGCTAACTTCATAGAGCTTGCTCATGCCATGGTGAGTCTCATACATCTTCTGACCTACGGTTTCATAATCACCTTTTTCCAGAGCGTCGCAAACATCAAGTACACGCTGGATTTCTTCAATGACATATTCAGCACGTTTGTAGTCTTCTTCACTTACTTCAGCTTTCACCTCAGCCAACATTTCCATGTTGCAGTCACGCAGGAACTCCACATGAGGATGTCTCTTCTGAACAGCAGCTACTACTGCTTCGCAGCTCTGACGACGCTTGTTGTAGGCAGACGAAGCCAATTCGTGCTTTACTACCGAGTCAACCAAAACCAAACGGTAGCCGCGTGGTTCGAACGGGAAATATTGATACTCCAATGAACGGCAGTCAAGACGGATAAGATTATCCTTCTTACCAAATACAGAAGCAAACTGGTCCATGATGCCACAGTTCACACCGCAATAGTTATGCTCAGTAGCCTGACCTACTTTTGCCAGCTCGAATTTGTCAATCTTATTGTCGCCAAACAGGTCGTTCAATGCGTAAGCGTATGTACTCTCCAAAGCGGCAGATGAAGACATTCCTGCACCCAAGGGCACATCGCCTGCGAAAGCTGTATTGAAGCCTTTCACTTCTACACCTCGCTTAATCATTTCGCGGCACACACCGAAAATATATCTTGCCCAGCTGGCTCTTGGAGCATCTTCTTCTTTCAGACCAAACTCTACATAGTCTTTCAAGTCGATAGAATATGCTTTAACGATATCTGTACCATTGGGTTTTATTTCGGCAATCATTCCTTTGTCTATTGCTCCGGGGAAAACGAAACCGCCGTTATAGTCGGTATGTTCGCCAATGAGGTTGATACGTCCGGGAGATGCATAGACAGCTCCGGTTGTTCCGTCAAAGTGCTTGATGAAACGGCTTCTTACGTGTTCTATGTCCATGATAATTAGTTTTTAATAAGGTGAATAAATCAAATTACCTATTATTTATATCCTGCTGATATATCAATCAACAGGAATATCTGTATTAACATTCTTGCTTCCTATGATAGCATAGTAGAGCAGGTAAGCCAGAGCGGCAATAATTACCCAGTAGCTCGGCATGAAACCGGCAACGTCGGCAACATAGTTCTGAATCAACGGCAAGAAACCTCCACCGCAAACCATCACCATGAAAATACCTGTACCAGCTTCTGTATATTTACCCAAGCCTTCTACGGCAAGGTTGAAGATTCCTCCCCACATGATAGAAGTACACAGACCTACCAATACAAGCAGCAAGGCATTAACAGGTACCTCGGCCATACCAAATGTAAGGTCAGACTTGAATACCGGCATATTGACCAACGTGGTAGTAGGCAACAAGATAGCAGAAAGTACAAGGATAATACCCAGACCAGAAGCGAAAGTAAGCATTGTCTTGCTGGAAACCTTGGCACCGATGGATGCACCACAGAAACGACCTACCAGCATCAGGAACCAATAAGTACCTGTTACCAAACCTGCTTCTGCTGCCGAACCGGCAAAACCATTGGGGTCAGTGAGGAACAAGTTGAGTGTACCCGGGATACCTACTTCAATACCTACATATACAAAGATACCAATAGTACCCAATACGAAGTGACGGAAAGCCCAAGGACTGTGTTCGTATTTTACAGTTGCATTGGATTTCTCAACATGCGGCTCCGGAATCTGAACAAAGAACAATACAATACCTACCACTGCAAAGATACCCATAGCAATGAACAATACGGGATTCACGTCGGTGATAGCAGTATTCTTGGTCACTTCACCTACCAGGATACCTACCAATACCGGTACAAGGGTACCCATCAATGAGTTGAAAGAACCACCAATCTGAATCAGCTGGTTACCTTTCTTTCCACCACCACCAAGGGTGTTCAACATAGGATTAACCACCGTGTTGAGCATACACATGGAGAAACCAGAAATGAATGCACCGGTCAAATATACACCAAAGCTTTCGGCTACACCCGAAAGATATTGAACAAGTACACCCGTAAAGCCAATCACGATAGCAATGAGTGCCGTGTTTTTATAGCCAATCTTTTTCAGCATCATGCCGGCCGGTATTCCCATAAAGGCATAAGCGATGAAGTTGGCAAAGTTTCCGAGCATACCCATAAAGTTGGATGCCTGGAACTGTCCCTTTACGACAACTCCCATCGGTGCAGCCAAATTTGTAACGAATGAAATCATACCGAACAGCAAAATCATCATGATGATCGGCAGTGCGTAATTCTTTTTTTGTTGTGTCATGGTTTTTTAATAAATGAGTTTATAATAAGATTAGTTTTTTCTTTTGTTAATCCTTCACGCCGAACTTATAGATGGTTACTTGTTGATATTCATCACCCGGCAACAAAACAGCCGAGGGGAAATGAGATTTATTGGGAGTGTCGGGGAAACATTGTGCTTCAAAACATACCGCGCTGCGTGCCGGGAAGGTGGCACCTTTGGCACCGGCAAAGCCGTTCAGCCAGTTTCCTGTATAAAGTTGCATGCCGTTCTCTGTAGTATACACCTCCATCGTACGTCCGCTTTCCGGTTCATAGCAGGTAGCCGCAAGGCTTAACTCACCATTCTCTGTTTTATTCAAGACATAACAATGGTCATAACCAGCTCCATTTTTCAATTGCTGGAAAGGTTCGTCAATGCGTTCACCTATGGTATGTGGAATACGGAAATCCATTGGAGTGCCTTCTACTTTCAGAATTTCGCCGGTAGGAATTGACACTTCGTCAATGGGCACGTAGAAGTCAGCGTTTATTGTCAGGATATTATTAAGTACGGTAGGAGTAGGATTGGCAATACCTGCCAGATTGAAGAATCCGTGATTAGTAAGATTTATCACAGTAGCCTTGTCGGTAGTAGCCCTGTATTCTATACAAAGAGCATTGGTTTCGTTTTCCAGCCGGTAAGTCATTTCCACTTCTACTTTGCCGGGAAAACCCTCCTCTCCATCTGCGGAAGTATAATTGAAAATAACCGTTGTTTCATCTGGCTGAACTGCATCCCACACACGAGTGTGGAAACCAGTAGGACCACCGTGCAGTGAATTTGGCCCATTGTTTATTGTGAGCTGGTGTTCCTCGCCATACAAGGTAAATTTGCCTTTGGCTATACGGTTGCCATAACGGCCGATTGTAGTGCTGAGAAACGGTTCCGGGCTATTGATTACATGGTCTATACTGTCATGCCCCAATATCACGTTAGCATATTTCCCTTCTCTGTCAGGGACCATAATCGAAAGAATGGCACAACCGTAGTTAGTCACGGCAACTTCCATTCCCAAACTGTTTTTCAAAATAAAAAGAGCTGTCTCTTTATGGTTTATTTCCTTTCTGAAATCCTCAGAAGCCAAGCCAGACAGATTGCTACCGTTGGAGCAGGCGTTTATCATGTTTTTATGGTATTATTAAATTTTCTTGCAAATAAAGAGATTTTCTTTTGTATCCCCAAGTAAAAGCAATGAAATGTGGAGAACTTTTTAGGAAAGTTTAGCTTTTAAAGATTGTAATGCAATTTGATATTTTTTGTATGTTTGCCGCCATAATCTTAAAAAGTCACACTAAATTTGATTTCTAATCTAAATGTATCCGCTGAAATTTGAGCCTATTCTGAAGCAAACGCTTTGGGGAGGCGACAGGATTATCCCTTTCAAACATTTGAATGACACATTGCCCAATGTGGGCGAAAGCTGGGAAGTATCGGCTGTTGAAGGTAGCGAGTCTATCGTTGCAAACGGACCGGACAAAGGTTTCACCTTGCCCGAAATGGTAAGGAAATACAAAGAAGAACTGATGGGAGAAGCCAATTACGCGCGCTTCGGAAACAAATTTCCACTGCTCATCAAATTTATCGATGCCAAACTTGACCTATCTATCCAAGTACATCCTGACGACACACTGGCTAAGAAACGCCATAACTGCTTTGGCAAGAACGAGATGTGGTACGTAGTAGATGCTGACAAAGGCGCCAAGCTGATATCTGGTTTCTCCGAACAAATAACACCCAAAGAATACAAAGAACGAGTACACAACGGTACATTTGCCGAAGTGCTGCAAACATGCGAAATCAAGCCAGGTGATGTATTCTATGTACCGGCCGGACGTGTGCACGGTATTGGAGCAGGTGCCTTTGTAGCCGAAATACAGCAGACCTCTGACATCACTTACCGCATTTTTGATTACAACCGAAAAGACAAAGACGGAAAAATGCGTGAACTGCACACCAGCCAGGCTATTGATGCCATCAATTTTGCTGATGTACAGGAAGACTTCCGTACCAACTATGACGCTGTACAGAATGAACCCGTAGAAATTGTGGCAAGTCCTTACTTCACAACTTCAGTCTATGACATGACGGAAGAAATCACTTGCGACTACTCTGAACTCGATTCATTTGTTATCCTGATTTGCGTGGAAGGTGAATGCCGCATCATAGACGATGAGAAAAATGAACTAACAGTCAGAGCTGGTGAAACCGTATTGCTACCTGCTGCTACACAAGAGCTCACCATCATTCCGCAAGAAAAGGTGAAACTGCTCGAAACATACGTATAAACAGTCCCCTCAACCGCATAAACAGAACCTATATACAGGCGATGCCGGAATCGACAAGCATATTTTTTCCATAAGAATATGCCTTTTCTTCCCAGCATCGCCTGCTTGTTCTCTGGCTAAGGCAGACAAATCCCCATCTGTCACAGCCAGGCACAAAGAAATATTTATCTCACCAACGAATCATGATTCTCTATTTCTCTGGTACAGGCAATTCTGCTTGGGTAGCCCACCTGCTGGCCGAAGCTACCAACGATACGCCCATCGACATAGCCACCCACATCCGACATAACACAGTGCCAAAAGGTATTGAAAAAGCGACCTGCGTAGGTATCGTTTTTCCAATCCATTCATGGTACGCTCCACACCCGGTTGTGCATTTCCTAAAGCAGCTTCCTGTATCATCCACAGCCTATCGCTACGCCGTGTGTACTTGTGGTGACGATGCAGGAAAGACTATCAACCGACTGAAGCGACATTTCAAACTCAACGCGGCCTGGAGTGTACAAATGCCCAATACCTACATACCCATGTTCGAACTTGATGATGATGAGACAGCTCGTGCCAAGGTGACTGATACGCAAAACCGGATAAGCCAAATAGCAAACGACATATTAAGCAAAAAGACGATATGGCAGGTAAAAGAAGGCGCTTGGCCACGACTAAAGACCTATGTTGTCAATCCTCTGTTCGTACATTTCTGCATCCGCACCAAGCCCTTCCATACTGACGAAGGCTGCATTTCATGCGGCTTATGTGTATCAGCCTGTCCACTGGGTAATATCCACTTGCAAAACGGACGTCCCCAATGGGGAACAAAATGTGTTCATTGCATGGCCTGCCTGCACGCATGTCCACGCAGTGTCATCCAATATGGACACTCTACACAAAAACGCGGCCGATACAGCCTAAAAGATTTTCTCTAAGCAGCCTGCCATTTAGGAGCTATAAAAAAGATGTTATCTTTACCCTGCTGGATGACATTATTGAGAAAAAGATTGGTGGATGAAAAACGAAAAAGAGCGGATACGCCTTAATTGGCTATCCGCTCCTTTTATATTATATCTGGTAAATAAGATTATGCTTCATTCTGAATGCTCTCATCCAAAACTTTGATTTTCTGTTTTACCAGTTCTATATCACCTTTCAGTTTTTCCACCTTGCGGTTGATTTCAGTCAGTAAGCTATTACCTTTTTTCGATGAAGCTGTGAGGAAACCTAAATTGTTTTCATAGGTTTGCAATTCATTCTTCATGTTTTCAAACGTACGCATCAGTTTTTCGCGTTCACGATAAAGAGTCTGAGTACCTCCCTCGCGTATGCTGTTGATAGACGATTTGAAGTTGCTTAACTTTTTATTGGAAGCACTGAGATTGAATGCCTCAAAAAGCTTGTCTATCAAGCTATGATATTGCTTGTAGATTTTGTCTTTCTCTTTGAATGGTACAAATCCCACATTGTTCCATTCTTTCATCAAATCGCGTACTTGCTGTACGTTTTCCTCGCTGTCGTCCTGCTCATTGATAGCTTCCAGCTTTTCAATGATAGCTTTTTTCTTTTCCAGATTCTCCAGTTCGACAGAACGTTGTGATGAAGTGGCTTTATTCTTCTGTTCAAAGAAGTAATCACAAGCACCAATGAAACGTTTCCATACAGCATCCGAATGCTTCTTGGCAACCGGTCCGATGGTCTTCCATTCTTTTTGAAGCTTGGTCAATACTTCTGCCGTATTCTTCCAATCCGTACTATCCTTCAATGCTTCGGCCTTTTCACAGAGTGCGCGTTTTTTCTCCAAATTAGCGTTCATTTCTTCTTTCAGCGTTTTGAAGAATTCGCCTTTCTTCTGGAAGAATTCGTCGCAAGCCTTACGGAAACGCTCGAAGATTTTCACATTCATCTTCTGGGGAGCGAAACCGATAGTTTTCCACTTATTCTGCAATGCAATAACTTCCTGCGTTTTGCTATCCCAAGCAGCAAAGTTTTTAAGTTCGCTATAGTCAAATGCTTCAATGATTTCGCAGATGACGGTTTTCTGGTCCAAATTGTTTTGTTCAGCTTCCTTCAATGCTTCGAAATGCTGTTGATGACGGCGATTCACAGCAGTTGAAGCTGCCTTGAACCGAGCCCAAACTTCATTGCGCAATTCTTTGGCTACAGGACCCGTATCGCGGAATTCCTGATGCAACTTTTGCAACTGATGGAAAGCAGAAACCACATCCGGCTCGTCTGCCAGTTTTTCGGCAGCTTCGCACAAGTGCAGCTTTATTTCCAGATTCTTCTTGAAATCATATTCGCGGAACTCGTTGTTGAGTTTAAGCAAATCATAGAATTTCTCAACGTAGAGCTGGTAGTTTTTCCACAATTCGTTTTCTTTCATCTGTGGAACAGGCTTGGTCTCGTTCCATTGCTGTTGCAACTTCTTGAATTCTGCATAATTCTTGTTTGCATCATCGGGCGACTCAACCAGTTCTTTCAGTTCCTCAATGATAGAAAGTTTGATTTGCAGATTCATTTCTTTCACTTTCTCCAGTTCTGCGTTGGCCGCGTTCCTTTTTTCTTTGATGACGGACATGATGTTCTTGAACTCTTCCTCCACAGGGTCTGCTTGTGGAACGAAGTCTTCTGCGGCTCCTCCGTTTTCAATAAATTGGTTCTTTAGGCCTTCCTGCTCGGCATTGTGCAGTTTGTAGAAGGCTTGTTTCAACCCGTCTATTTCTGTTTTCGTAGAGTTCTCTACGTTTTCAGAAATTTCTTTTAGTTTGGCAAGGATTTCTTCCTTCGTCAGCTTTGGCGCAGGCTCTTCTACTTTTTCTGTAATTGTTTCTTCAGCGGAAGTTTCTGTTGTTGCAGGTTCAGGAACCTCAGCTGTTTTTTTGTCTTCTTCTAATTCCACCGCTTTTTCGGGGAGATTAGTGTCATGAGTGTCCGTCATTGTATTTACTTTTTTAGAAACGGGTATTCCCCGTTTGGGTTACATTACGCCACAAATTAATGAAATAAAATCTTTACTTCATACTTTTTTTCATGCTTTTTTTTACTTTCTCATCTTTTTCTTGCCATCCGGCATGTAGCCGAAGCTTCACCTAAGTACCGTTTTACGCAAATATCGTATCTGTTTTATGCCAACAAGACAGTAATTCCCATGTAAAGCATCATGCCTATAATGTCATTTGTAATAGAGATGAAAGGTCCCGTTGCAATAGCCGGGTCTACTTTTAGCTTCTCCAGCGTCATGGGCACCAATGTTCCAAAGATAGATGCAAACATGACTACCGCAAACAAACTGATAGAAACCGAGTAAGTTACGGTAGCAGTGCCACCAAAACGTATGAAATTATATATATAGACCAACAACGAAATTATGGTAGCATTGATAACAGCCACTACCGCTTCCTTTCCCACTTGCTTGAAAGTATCTTTGGCATTCAGCGAGCTGTTGGCCAAACCTTGCACTACGATAGCCGAGGATTGTGTTCCGACATTTCCTCCCGTACCACCGATAAGGGGAATATATAGCGCCATTTCCGGATGTGCTGCAAAAGTAGTATCGAAATTGCCTAATATCATGGAATTACCTATTCCACCCAGCATACCGATAAGCAACCAGGGGAGCCGGGCACTGGTCTGACGCACTACATTATCGTCCGTTTCCACATCTTGTGACAAACCTGATGCCAATTGATAGTCGCGTTCAGACTGTTCACGAACCTCATCCATGACGTCGTCTACCGTAATCTGACCTACCAAGCGGCCAATGCTGTCGATAACGGGCAGTGCCACCAAGTCGTATTTCTCAATTGTCTGTACGACCTCGTCAATCGGAGTATCTACATGGACGGAAATAGGGTCTTTCTTCATGACATGCTTCACCTTCGATACGGAAGGAGAAGTAATCATTTTCTTCAGTGGGAATACACCTTGCAGACGTTCATCGTCGTCGATGACATAAACATAGTATATTTCGTCCAACTGCTCGGCTTGCAGACGCATTTCCTTCAAACATTCGGGCATACTCCAGTTTTCGTTGACGGTCACCATCTCCGTACCCATCAAACCACCGGCCGTATCCTCGTCATATTTCAGCAGGTCGACAATATCACCAGCCTGTTCGATGTCTTCGATGTGTGAGAGCACTTCCTCCTGCTTGTCTTCATCCAGTTCACGCATCAGGTCTACGGCATCGTCCGTATCCATGTAGTCCACAAAACGCTTGGCGATGGTTTCGGAAGGCAACAGTTCAAGGAACTCTTTGCGGACATCTTCATCCATCTCCACCAAAACGTCGGCAGCAGTTTCATTGTCAAGAAGACGATAGACAAAGCGAGCCTCTTCGGGTTCAAGGTCATTGCACAGTTCGGCAATATCCGCCGGATGCAAGTCGGTCAAGAGTGCCTTGACGTTCTCTGCGTCCTTTTGTTCAATGAAACTCTTGACGTGGTTGATATATTCTTCGTCTATTTCCATGATTGCAATATTAAAAAATGAATCATTTAGGGGTTATGGGAGCATTTATTGCTGTTGCTCCTTCAAAGCCTGTTCCACTCGGTTGGTCAAGTCAATAAATTCTTGCACGGAGAGTTGTTCCGGGCGTTTATTGAACAAGGCATCTTCCGTCAGCGGACAATCTTTACCCAATATGGGCTTTATGGAGTTGCGCAGGGTCTTCCGGCGTTGGTTGAAAGTGGTTTTCACCACTTGCTTGAACAGCGTTTCGTTGCATCCCAGCTCTTTCACCTCGTTGCGAGTCATGCGTATGACCGCGCTTTTCACCTTGGGTGGAGGATTGAAGACATGCTCGTGCACCGTAAACAGGTATTCCACCTTGTACCAAGCCTGTATCAGTACACTCAATATGCCATACGTCTTGCTGCCCGGACCGGCTGCCATCCGTTCGGCCACTTCTTTCTGTATCATGCCCGTACAACATGGTATCAACTCCTTATTGTCGAGCATCTTGAAGAATATCTGGCTGGAGATATTATACGGGTAGTTGCCTGTCAGAACAAACGGCTGCCCGTCGAACAGACGCTGTAAGTTCATCTTCAGGAAGTCGTCTTCAATAATATTCTCTTCCAGCTCCGGATAAGCTTCGCGCAGATAGGCCACCGACTCAAAATCCAGTTCCACCACTTTTACCAATCTGTCCTTTTTGAGCAGGAATTGGGTTAATACTCCCATACCGGGACCTACTTCCAAGACAGGAAGCCCGGGACAGGCGTCTACGGTATTGGCGATGTCTTGCGCCACGGTCAAGTCTTTCAGGAAGTGTTGACCCAGAAACTTTTTAGGCTTAACTAATCTCATGTACGAACTAAATAGTTACTTTTGCAGCATACAAAGGTAGCTCTTTTCAGTGAAGAATAAAGAAAGAGGTGCGAAGAATTTTGAGGAAGGAACATGAATAAATTGCTCACAAATGTTTTGAAAATTGCTTCGCCCATTGTGCTGGGCGGCTTTATCTTATATTGGATTTACCGGGATTTTGACTTTTCGCAAATCAGAGAGGTGTTGCTGAATGCGACCAACTGGGGATGGATGGCTTTTTCACTGGTGTTTGGCGTGTTGAGTCATGTATTCAGAGGATGGCGCTGGAAGCAGACACTCGAACCGCTCGGAGCCTATCCGCGCACCGGCAACTGCGTGGACGCCATTTTCCTCTCCTATGCCACCAGCCTCATCCTGCCCCGTGTCGGCGAAGTGTCGCGTTGCGGTGTATTGGCACGCTACGACCACGTTTCATTCACCAAATCCCTCGGCACCGTGGTCACCGAACGTCTGGTAGATACCGTCTGCATCCTGCTGATTACCGGAGTTACTTTCCTGCTACAAATGCCGGTATTCCTGACTTTCTTCAATCAGACCGGAACAAAAATCCCTTCTCTCGTCCATTTGTTCTCCTCCCCTTGGTTCTATGTAGCTTTGTTTTGTGTACTGGGGGTACTGGTCCTGCTCTACTATCTGCTGCGCATGCTGTCGTTCTTTGAGCGCGTAAAAGGCGTCGTGCTGAATGTGTGGGAAGGCATCATGTCGCTACGCAATGTACGCAACATTCCTTTGTTCCTTCTTTATACCCTATTAATATGGTTGTGCTACTTCCTGCACTTCTATCTTACCTTCTATTGCTTTTCCTTCACCGAACATCTGGGCGTGCTGGCCGGACTGGTGATGTTTGTCGGCGGCACGTTTGCAGTCATCGTACCCACGCCCAACGGGGCCGGTCCTTGGCATTTTGCCGTCATCACCATGATGATGCTCTATGGAGTGAGCGATGCCGATGCCTCGGTGTTTGCACTTATTGTGCACGGCATACAGACGCTGCTGGTCATCGTGCTGGGCGTATATGCCTGGGGGCATCTGATGTGGAGCAATCGCCACCGCTTGCAAGCAGGTTAGTATTGTGAGATACCCCTCTCACTACTCGGTGAGACACCCCTCTCACTGCTTGATGAGAAGCCCCTCACTACTATGAGGTATAAGAATGTTAGCCTTTGGGATATAGATATAAATAGGCTCCGTCCCGGTCTATGACGACCGGAACGGAGCCTTTCTGGTTTATAGCTCGTGTGCCTGCTGTAAAGGCCGTATGTTTTAAGCCTTCTTCAGCGCAGCAATACTTTCTTTCAACGATTTGATGATGCTTTCGGCGTCAGCCTGCTTCTTGCGCTCCAGCTCGATGACGGCAGCCGGGGCATTGCTTACAAACTTCTCATTGCCGAGCTTCTTCAGCACACCTTGCAGGAAGCCTTCCTTATGTTTCAGTTCAGCTTCCATACGGGCTATTTCAGCTTCCACATCAATCAGGTTGCCCAGAGGCACGGCATACTCCGTAGTACCTACCATGAAAGAGGCGGCACCGTCGGCCTTAGCCTCTACCGACTGGATAGCCGAAAGATTACACATCTTCACCATGACTGCATGGAAAGCAGAAACCGGCGATTCTCCAACTACCTGCAATTCCAGCGGTTCCTTCTGTGCAATGTTCTTCTGCAAGCGGATGGAACGTACGTTGCTGATGATTCCTTTCACTACTTCAAACTGCTTAATCAGTTCTTCATCGGCTGCCTCAGGCTTAGTCATCGGGCTTACCATCAAGCTTTCGCCTTCCTTACGCTCAGCCAGGTGCTGCCACAGTTCTTCGGTAATGAACGGCATGAACGGGTGAAGCAGGTGGAGCAGGTTGTCGAAGAAACGGATGGTCTCGGCATATACCTTGCTACTGATAGGCTGTCCGTAAGCTGGCTTAATCATTTCCAGATACCAGCTTGAGAACTCGTCCCAGAAGAGTTTGTAGACTGCCATCAATGCCTCGCTCAGACGATACTTGCCAAACAAGTCGGCAACCTCGGCGGCTACTGCATTCTGCTTGGCGTCAAACCAGCGCATGGCCAGTTCGGCTGCTTCGGGCACTGCCACTTCGTCGCTCACCTGCCAGCCCTTAATCAGACGGAAGGCGTTCCATATCTTGTTGTTGAAGTTACGTCCCTGTTCGCAGAGAGCATCGTCGAACAGAATATCGTTTCCGGCCGGTGCAGAGAGCATCATACCCATGCGCACACCGTCGGCACCGTATTTTTCAATCAAATCCAGCGGGTCGGGAGAGTTGCCCAGCGACTTGGACATCTTGCGACCCAGCTTGTCGCGCACGATACCGGTGAAGTAGACATTCTTGAAAGGCATGTCGCCCATGTACTCATAGCCGGCCATAATCATGCGGGCTACCCAGAAGAAGATAATATCCGGGCCAGTTACCAGGTCAGACGTCGGGTAGTAGTATTTTATTTCTTCGTTGCCGGGATTGTTGATGCCGTCGAACAACGAGATGGGCCACAACCATGACGAGAACCAAGTATCCAGACAGTCTTCGTCCTGACGCAGGTCGGCCACTGTCAGGTTGTTGTTGCCGGTCTTCTGCTTGGCCAGTTCCAGTGCCTTCTCGGGAGTCTCGGCCACTACGAAGCCACCTTCGGGCAAGAAGTAGGCCGGAATGCGGTGTCCCCACCACAGCTGGCGGCTGATACACCAGTCCTTGATGTTCTCCAACCAGTTCTTGTATGTATTCTTATACTTGGCCGGATAGAACTTCAGTTCGTCGTTCATTACCGGCGGCAGAGCCATGTCGGCAAAGTGCTGCATCTTCAGGAACCACTGCATGGACAGCTTTGGCTCGATGGCTACGTTGGTACGCTCCGAGAAGCCCACCTTGTTGGTATAGGCCTCCACTTTCTCCAGCAGTCCGGCCTCAGCCAGGTCTTTCTCTATCTGCTCGCGCACGTCGAAGCGGTCCATGCCCACATACAGGCCGGCAGCTTCGCTCAGCGTTCCGTTGTCGTTAAAGATGTCGATGCTCGGCAGGTTGTATTTTTCGCCCAGCATGTAGTCGTTCACGTCGTGTGCCGGAGTTACCTTCAGACAGCCCGTACCGAACTCTACATCCACATAGTCGTCCTGGATGACGGGGATTACGCGGCCAACCAGCGGCACGATGACCTTCTTGCCCTTCAACCATTGATTCTTGGGGTCGGCGGGGTTGATACACATGGCCGTATCGCCCATGATGGTCTCAGGACGCGTAGTGGCAACCACTGCGTAGCGGCGGCCCTGGGCATCGCGATGAACTACTTCGCCCTCAGCACCGGTCTCGCCGGTCATGTCGTCATCGGCAACATAATACTTCAGATAGTAGAGCTTGCTGTGCTCTTCCTTATAGATAACCTCCTCGTCGCTCAGCGCCGTCAGTGCCTTGGGGTCCCAGTTCACCATGCGCACGCCGCGATAAATCAGTCCTTTGTTATACAAGTCCACAAATACCTTGATGACGCTTTCGCTGCGCTTCTCGTCCATGGTGAAGGCAGTGCGGTCCCAGTCGCACGACGCGCCCAGCTTGCGCAGCTGCTTCAGGATGATGCCGCCGTGTTCGTGCGTCCAGTCCCAGGCGTGTTTCAGGAACTCTTCGCGCGTCAGGTCGGTCTTCTTGATGCCCTGGGCTGCCAGTTTGTTCACCACCTTGGCTTCCGTGGCAATGGAAGCGTGGTCGGTACCCGGTACCCAGCAGGCATTCTTGCCTTCCATGCGGGCGCGGCGCACCAAGATATCTTGAATGGTATTATTAAGCATGTGTCCCATGTGGAGCACTCCGGTGACGTTGGGGGGCGGAATGACGACTGTGTAAGGTTCACGGCCATCGGGTTTCGAACTGAACAGTTTGTGGTCCAGCCAGTACTGGTACCACTTTCCCTCTACGTCTGCGGGATTGTACTTACTTGCTAATTCCATGTCTCTTAAAAATCTTTGTTTTTGTTATAATGGGCGCAAAATTAATAAATTAATAACTCTTTATGATAAAAAGCCGTGAAAAAAACGGGTAACGAGCCTGCAAATCGCCTCACTGCGGCACTCTTTGCCTTTCCCGGCTTCGACGGATTCTTATACAGATTCTTGCAAGTAACGGATTTTATTGCGAATATTGCAAACGAGGCTAAAGGAAACCGCGCCACGAATAGCGGATTCCTGTACAGAAAAACACATAACCAGCAATAGCGATATGAAGAAAAAACTTGCACTTGCCTTTATGGCATCGGCCGTTGTCCTGCTGGCACCGGCACAAAACACGGGCAGCAAGCCCCAGAACCCCGGCGTGAATAGCCTGCCCGGCCAGACCCTGTTTGAGAAATCAATGAAGGAAGGTGTTTCCTGCTACCGGATACCTGCCATCGTGACGGCTGCCAACGGCGACCTGGTGGCTGCCATAGACGAGCGCGTACTGTCGTGCGGCGACTTGAAGTGGAACCGGGACATCAACATCGTGGTGCGCCGCAGCCACGACAACGGAAAAACATGGACCGGCATAGAGACAGTGGTGGACTTCCCGCTGGGACAGTCGGCCTCGGACCCTTCGATGGTGGTCGACAAGGAGACCGGCGAAATATTCCTGTTCTACAACTACATGGACCTGGACAAGGAGAAGGACGTTTATTACTTCCATGTAGTATCAAGCCGCGACAATGGCAAGACCTGGAGCCAGCCGCGCGACATCACCTCCAGCCTGAGCACGGACGACATGAAGCCCGATTTCAAGTTCATCACCTCGGGGCGTGGCACCTGCACTTCCGACGGCAAGCTGCTGCACACCATTGTCAACCTGAAGAAAGGCCTGTATGTGTTTGGCAGCGACGACCACGGCAAGACCTGGTACTTCATTGACCACCCGCTGACACCGGGCGACGAGTCGAAAATCATCGAACTGCCCGACGGGCGCTGGATGGTGAGCAGCCGGGTGAACAAGGCCGGGCTGCGCTATGCGCACGTGTCGGACAACCAAGGGCACACGTGGACAACGCGCCCCGACTCTACCCTGACCGACCCGGGCTGCAACGGCAGCATCCTGACATACTCATCGCGCCGGCAGGGAGACGACCGCGACCGCGTCATCCTCTCGCACCTGGCCGACCCGAAAGACCGCCGGAACCTCGTTGTCAGGCTGAGCTACGACAACGGACAGACCTGGCCCTACTGCAAGACCATCTGTGCCGGCTCGGCCGCCTACTCGTCGCTCACGGTTCTCGATAACGGCGACATTGCCATCTTCTACGAGAAGGACAATTATCAGAAGAATGAATTTGCCGTCTTCACGCTCGACTGGCTTACCGACGGGCAAGATACCTTCAGAAAACCAACCCGGCGCGACTGACAATTTGTAAAGCTGCTGACACTTTGTAATTCCTAATGCCTGAGAATCGCGTATTTCGACCCTGACTAAAGGGCGATGAAAAAAAACGGGGCGCAATGACATTAAACCACTGTTTTATAGCAATGTAGCGAAATATTGACATTTGAAATAGAAAAACCAAGGGGACGAAATCGAGGCAGTTCGTCCCTTTTTTGTCAGCAGTCCGGTGCTTGGAAGCGGGGAGTTAAGACTTTTGCCGCTAAGTCTTAACACTTATCGCGCAAAGTTCGGACTGCTAATGCAAAAGATGCATTGTTTTATGACGCCAGATACTATGTTTTCGAGCATAAAATTGGATGTTTTGAAGCAAAAGCGGGTATGTTTTGGCTGAAAAATGCCGGTCGGAACGGCTAAAAATACGCTGGTTGGAGATTTTGAGTAGTATGCCCGGTTAATGGAAAAGCCGTTTTTAGAGCTTATTGCACGGATATCAGATTGAAACACTTTCTTTTTGTCAGCACTTGCGGATGGGGATAATGCCCTTGGAGACAGCCGTCATGATGAGGTCGGCTACATTGCGGGCGCCCATCTTTTCCAGCAGATGGCGACGGTGCGTATCTATCGTGTTGACCGACACACACAGCTCGCGGGCTATCTCCTGCGTGTTCTTGCCCTCCGATATGCGTTTCAGCACATCCAGTTCGCGGGTGGTGAGTTCGTTCTTGCCCGCCCCTTCCTCATGCCGCGCCATTCCTCTGACCCGTTCGGCGTATGAGCAGAAATATTCGCCTCCGTTCAGCACCGTGCGGATAGCCTCGGCCACCTTCGACGAATGAATGGACTTGAGCAAGATGCCGTCTACACCGCTTTTCAGTATTTTCTTGATGAACCACAACTCCTCGTGCATGGTGTTGACGATGACTTTAGTCTGCACGTCGTGTTCCCTCAGCCAGTCTATGATGTCCAGCCCCGACATGTCAGGTAGCTCAATGTCGAGCAGCAGGACATCGAAAAAGCGGGTCTCAAGCAAGTGCAGCGTTTCGCTTCCTGTTGCAGCCGTGCACACCAGTTTCTTTACTTCGGGCATGGAGCTTTCTACAATCCGCTTCAGCCCCTGAAGTACCAAGTCATGGTCGTCTACCAACAAAAAGCATATCTCTTTTTCTTCCATCCACTTAAAAATAATAATCGTGCTGCGTATGTTTGTTACATTGTCCCTATAATCGTTTGCAAAGAAAACTGATTTAGCGACATGAGGCATCACTGAAAAGGATGATTTTTCCCGTTATTTTACTCTTTTTCGGCTAATTTCGGTAGGTAAACTGCAAGCTAAAGTGTTGCCAACCGTCGGAATATTGCTCCACGATGACACCGCCCATGGCCTTCGCCCTTTCTTGTACGGTGATTCGGCCTATGCCTTTGCCGCCCTGCGCAGGGCATGCCTGGCCGTTGTTGTCAATGTTCAGCAACAGCTGGCCGTCATTCAGGCTCAGTCGTACCTTCACTTCCGTGGCGTTGGAGTGTCTCACGATGTTCGACATGGTTTCCTGCAAGATGCGATACGTTTCGTAGGCCATGCGTTCGGGCACCTGCCGCCAGTTGGCGTCTTCGGCATCGTTGCTGAACGCCAGTTGCATGGAAGCGGGCAGCGCCAGCTTGTATACGTAGTCTTCGATGGCTTCGAGCAGGGTCATGTGCTGGAATTTAGGAGGCATCAGCTCGTGCGAAACGTTGCGCACATCGCTGCGCACCTGTTCCAGCAAGTCGGTCAGGGTCTGTTTGGACTGCTCTGTGGGCTCCATGCTCTGCAGCTGCATGCCTATGCCCAGCAGGTCGTTGCAAACGCCATCGTGCAGTTCTTTGGCCAGTCGCGCCCTTTCGCCTTCCATGCCTTCAATGTAGCTCTGTGCCACTTTCAGCTCCTGCTTGCGGCGGGCATGCTTGCGGCGCAACACGTAGTAAGTGGCAAACAGCAGTAGCAGCAGTGCCACTCCTACGGTGGCGGCGGTCCAGCGCAAGGTTTGCGCCTTCTGTTCCAGCTGCTCTTTGTTCAGGCGCAGAATTTCGAGTTCCTTTTGCTGGGTGTCGTATTTCACGGTCAGGTCCGACAGTTCCTGGTTCACTTCTTCGTTGTGCAGGCTGTCCGAAGCCTGACAGGCCAGCTCATAGTAGTCCATGGCGTGGCGGTTGTCGTTCAGCTGGCGGTAGCTCTGCGCCAAGGCCAGGTAGAGCTTGTTGACAGGTATGTGCAGGCCTTTACCACGAAACGACAGCAGGTTCAGCCGCAGGTCAAGGCTTTCCTTGTATCGTCCGTACTTGTAGTACATGTTGGCCTGAGTTTCCAATGCTCCCAGCCTTTCGGGGGCACTCAGGGGCAGCTGGTCCAGCACCTTGTCCTGCTGAGACAGGTAGTGAAATATGGAGTCACGCATGTTCTGGCGGTCGTAGATGGTAATTATCTGCTGGTAGGCTTTCAGCATGTATTGGGGCGATTTTATTTCTTCTGCCTCCTTCAGGAACCGGCGTCCCAGGTCGCTACCTTCCTGATAGCGCTGGCTGTTTATGTAGGCAAAGCCGCAAGCGTAGTACGCATACATAATCATGTCCATGTCGCCGCCCAAATGCGCTGCTTTCACAGCCCGTTCACCAAAAGGAATGGCTTCGGGGGCACGCTTCCGGTTGATGTAGAAGATGGCAATGGTACTCAACAGATGAGCCTGTTCCGGATAGCCGCCCGTGTGTTCCAGCAGGTTCAGTGCCTTGTTGTAGTACCATAAGGTAGAGTCGGGCATTTCCAGCCGGTTATACACCAGCCCCAGGGTAGTCAGTGCCGTTGTCAGTCTTATGGTGTCTTTCATTTCGAGGGCAATGTCGGAAGCTTGCATGTACAGCTGCTTGGTGCGTTCCATGTTGCCTTCGTTGAAGTAAGTGTAGCCCAGATTGCATAGCAAGGTGGTGTATAGCGTGTCCTTGCCGGGGCGCATGGCATCCAGTCCCCGCTGGTTATAGTATTTGGCCGAGTCGTTGGAGTAGTAGGCATAATATTCGCCCAATCGGCAGCAGGCAGCGGCAAGGCTGTCATTGTTGGCTTGCCGTTCGGCCCGGTGCAAGGCTTCGTAAAGTTCGTCGATGTTGTATTCCTGCGCTTTCAGGCAGGCGGTGGTTGTAAGGAAGAGGACAAAAAATATGCGCCAGATGTTTCTCATGGGAAGCTGTATTTTCTGATGATGTATATTATAAGGTATAAGCAGTCTTATAAAGTCTGTATTTCGTCGGGCAGGTATCCGCTTCGGATACGCCATTCTTGCGGATAGAGATTGTTGGCCCGGTTTCCAATGTTCTTGGCAAAGCCCAGCGGGAAGCCACGGTAGGTAAGCAGGACATAGCCGCGACTGGCCTCGGGGCGTAAGCTGACCGCTTCCTTGCGTAGATAGGCCACGGCTTGGGCGTAGTCCACCTCTTCGCAGGCAAAAGCATCGGGGTTCAAGGCTATACTCATGGCCAGTGCATGATGCGGAATCAGGTCTTTACCTTTGAGTGTTCCCACCTGTATGCCGGCTTGTACGATGCGTACAGCCTGCTTCAGGGCCGACAGTGCATCGGCGTGAGCCTGTGGGAAGGCAGTTACCAGCTCATTGTCGACAGTCCATTCGTAGTTGTCGGCGTCCAATACCCAGGAACGCATGGTCTGCAAGGCTTCTTTGGGGAAGATGGCCGAACGCTGCTTGCCGCCTTTCTGCTTCTTGCGCGCATTTGCGGAGGAGGCAGCTTGCCAGGAGGCAGTTGACAAGTTTGGTTCGGATGTTCCGGTTTTGCGCAATACAGCCATGAAGAGGCCTTCGCCGCGTGTCTTATGGGGCAGGAAACGATAAACGGGGAAATCATTGTTCAGCAGGTTTCCGGTTATGCCCCAGTCGGCAGACACTGGTACTTCCAAGACTTCCGCTCCCAGTTCCTGGCAAATCCAGGCAATATTCTCTTCGTCTTCGTGTACGTTATAGGTACAGGTGCTGTAAATAGCTATTCCGCCCGGTTTGAGGCTGGGCCATACGTCCGACAGAATGCGGCGTTGGCGCTGGTAACACAACTCCACGTTTTGCGGACTCCATTCGCTCACGGCAACAGGGTCTTTGCGAAACATACCTTCGCCCGAGCAGGGAACATCGGTCAGCAGAACATCGAAGAAGTTGTCCAGCTGTCCGAAGTCAGCCGGGTCGCTGTTGGTCACTATGGTGTTGGGGCATCCCCATTTCGTCAAGTTCTCGGCCAATATCTGCGAACGTTGCCTGATAACTTCGTTGGCTACCAGCAGGCTGCCCTTGGGCAGCAGCGTGCTGACCAGCGATGACTTGCCGCCGGGAGCAGCGCATAGGTCAAGCATACGACACGGTGCGCCTACATACCGTCGCATGGCTTGCTCCAAGAACATGGATGCCGCCTCCTGCACATAATACCCTCCGGCATGAAACAATGGGTCGAACGTAAATGCCGGGCGGCTGGGCAGGTAGTAGCCGGACTCACACCAGGGCACACGCACAGAACCTTGCGGCAATCGGACTTCGCCCTGTCCGCGCAGGGCGGCTGGATAGGATGCAGGGAAAATGTATGATTCGGGATGGGTAGAAGTGTCCAGTTTCAGACTGTTCAGACGGATGCTTACAGGTTGTTCTGTCTGTAAGGCTGCCAGAAAATCGTTGGCATCGGGCATCAGGGCACGCATGTCTTCGACGAAAGAAGGAGGTAATTCCATACTTTTTTAGCTTTTATTTCAGGCAAATGTCGAAAAAATATTGTCTCTTTGCAACTTTACCGCTGATTAGTTACGTCTAAGGAGAAAATGAAACCCTATTTCAATTAAAGTAAATACATTCTATATGTTATGAAGACAACAGTAAGATTCATTCTATTAGTGGCTGCCATCCTGCTATCGGCCACCACTGCTCAGGGCAAGATAAGGAAAGTGAGCGAAAAGGACAGTTTGGGCAATGTGAAACGTGTCATCGAACTGCGTGATACGGTAATTGACGGAAAGAGCGTGGCCGACACCCTAAGCATCATGACCTATGAAACGGAAGAAGGAGCTGAAGCATCAGATGGCGGCTATGCGCATCACTATGATAGCGGAGCCGACTGGGAAGAAGTATTCAGCGACCGCGTCAATGGCGTACTGATTCCGTTGCTGGGGCTTATTCTCTGTTTCGGCTTTCCTCTTTTCCTTCTTTTTATCATCTTCTATTTCCGATACAAGAACCGGAAAGCCAAATATCGTCTGCTGGAGCAGGCTATTGCTGCCGGACGCCCATTGCCTCCCGATTTCTTCAAATCAGATGTTATGAAAGATATGGCAATGTCAGACATACGCAGTAAGGGCATCAAGAATATTTTCCTGGGCATTGGTTTGTTCATCTTCTTATGGGCCATTACCACGGAGTTCAGTATCGGTTGCATAGGCCTGCTTATCATGTTCACAGGCTTTGGACAGGTAGTCATCTATTATACCCAAGACAAACAATCGCGACCGACCTCAGGAAATGATTACCATGATGCCTCACGGCAACGTCCGGCTTCTACAGATACAGCCTTGACTCTCCGACAGGATACGGCTGAAACCAAGGATGAAGACAGACAATGAGTCAGCTCAGCGACATATCGTTGGTGGCGCAGGTCATTGTGTTTCACAATACCAAGGCTTTCGACCAGCTGGTGAGAAAATACCAGTCGGCCGTCAGACGCTTCTTCCTGAACCTGACGTGCGGCGATAATGAACTGAGTGACGACTTGGCCCAGGAAACCTTTATCAAGGCTTATACCGGCCTGGCTTCATTTAGAAACTTATCCAGTTTTTCCACGTGGCTTTACCGCATTGCCTACAATGTGTTTTACGATTACCTGCGTAGCCGTAAGGAAACTGACGACCTCGATTGCCGGCAAGTAGACGCAGAATGTAGCGTCCGACAGCCCGATATAGGACAGAAAATGGACTTGTATCGGGCATTGGCCATGTTGAAAGATATGGAACGTACCTGCATTACACTTTTCTACATGGAAGATTTGAGTATAGAAAAGATAGCCGGAATCACCGGTTGCCCAGTCAATACGGTAAAAAGTCATCTGTCGAGGGCTAAAAGCAAGATGGCAACCTACTTAAAACAGAATGGTTATGATGGACAATGAAAGAGAAGACAAACTTTTAAAGCAGTTTTTCAAGGAAAACCGGCAAGAGATAGCCGATAATGGCTTTACCCATCGGGTGATGCGGCATTTACCGGACCGTTATGTGCGCATTGCCCGCATTTGGACTATATTGTGCGCTGCAATAGCTTTCATATTGTTTGTTGCATTTGATGGCTTGCAACTGGTATTCATCAGTCTGCGCGAAGTGATTATGGAGACTTATCAGGACGGGCTGACTGATATTGACCCAAGGTCGATGTTTATTGCTTGTATTGTATTGCTATACCTGTTGTATAGGAAGATAGCCACGTTGGCTTAACATAAATTACAGGAAGATGTAAAACAAAAAACATGGTTGAGTGTTTGTTAATGGCAGAAATTGAAACACTTTTTATATGAGGCGGTGAGAATTATTCCGTTCATTGTCGTATCTTTGCCCCCTCAGAAAACTATTTAAAGGAGAGAAGTTTTGAGATATTTATTCTACATCTTACTGCTGTTGTGCTCCTATCATTCTTTGCAAGCCCGGACATCGAGCGATTCCATTGCCATGGCTTACATGCAGAAGTTAGGAGTTCCTGTTACAACCAATAATAAAGTGAAATTGCTGATGAGTGGCCGTGAAAAGTTCACCGACTTGTTTGAAGCCATACGCCACGCTAAGCACCACGTTCATTTAGAGTACTTTAATTTTAGAAACGATTCTATTGCCAACGCCCTATTCGACCTATTGGCCGAAAAAGTGAAAGAAGGCGTGGAAGTAAGAGCCATGTTTGACGCTTTTGGTAATTGGTCTAATAACCAGCCGCTGAAGAAGCGTCATTTGAAAGCGATAAGAGACAAGGGAATTGAAATAGTAAAGTTCGACCCTATTACTTTCCCTTATGTGAACCATGCTGCACATCGTGACCATCGGAAAATCGTTGTTATTGACGGATACATAGGCTACACCGGAGGCATGAACATAGCCGACTATTATATTAATGGCCTACCCAAAATAGGAGCCTGGCACGACATGCACGTCCGTATTGAGGGTGATGCCGTACGCTATCTGCAGGGAATCTTCCTTACGATGTGGAATCGGGAGACAGGCCAGCACATTGGCGGACCGCAATATTTTACCGATGTTCCCCAGTTTCCCGACAGCATAGCCGAGGAAATAGCGATTGTTGACCGTACCCCGCGCGAAACGCCCCGCTCCATCAGCCATGCCTACACGGCAACTATCTATGCCGCACAAAAGAATATTCAGATAATCAATCCCTATTTTGTACCAACCAAGTCGATAAGGAAAGCGCTGAAAAAGGCTTTAAAACGAGGTACGGAAGTGGAAATCCTGATACCGGCCGTATCAGACATAGCGTTCACTCCCGAGGCTTCTTTTTATATTACTCACAAGTTGATGAAGAAAGGTGCCAAAATTTACCTTTTCAATGGTGGATTCCATCATTCCAAAGTGATGATGGTTGACCGCTCTTTTTGTACAGTGGGCACTGCAAACTTGAACAGCCGAAGCTTGCGTTACGATTACGAAACGAATGCTTTCATTTTCGACCCCGAAGTAACCAAACAACTGAACGACATGTTTGAGCGCGATAAGCAAAACAGCACTCCCATGACCGATGAATACTGGAAACAACGGTCTCCATGGAAGAAATTCGTCGGCTGGTTTGCCAATTTACTGACTCCGTTCCTATAAGAAAAGCAATCGGCAGCGGTATGGAAATGATTTTTTGCGTACCTTTGAGCCGCTATTTAATCATATCATATACCTATATATAGAATATTGTAACGGAAAACATTCATGAAACAATACTTAGACCTGCTCAACCGTATATTGACCGAAGGAGTTGAAAAGAGCGACCGTACTGGTACAGGTACAATCAGTGTATTCGGGCATCAGATGCGCTTTAATCTGGAAGACGGTTTCCCTTGCCTGACCACTAAAAAACTTCATTTGAAATCTATTATTTATGAACTCCTCTGGTTCCTCAAGGGAGATACCAATGTGCATTACCTGCAAGAGCACGGTGTACGAATCTGGAACGAGTGGGCTGACGAAAATGGTGACTTGGGACATATCTACGGTTATCAGTGGCGTTCATGGCCCGACTACCAAGGTGGCTTTATTGACCAGATAAGCGAGGCCGTGGAGACCATAAAACACAATCCCGACTCTCGCCGTATCATTGTAAGTGCCTGGAATGTGGGAGATCTGAACAACATGAACCTGCCTCCCTGCCATGCCTTCTTTCAGTTCTATGTAGCTAACGGGCGTCTGAGCCTTCAGCTCTACCAGCGTAGCGCCGATACATTCCTGGGAGTGCCGTTCAATATAGCCTCGTATGCATTGCTACTGCAGATGATGGCCCAAGTGACAGGTTTAAAGGCTGGTGATTTCATTCATACATTGGGCGATGCACACATCTACCTGAACCATTTGGAACAAGTTAAATTGCAACTGACCCGCGAACCCCGTCCGTTGCCTCAGATGCGCATCAATCCAGATGTGAAAAGTATTTTCGATTTTAAATATGAGGACTTCGAGCTGGTGAACTACAACCCGCATCCGCACATTGCCGGCAAGGTCTCTGTATAAACAAACCTTATTCAAAAAACATAATTGTATTCCGTATGATAAGCATCATTGCCGCCGTCGACCGTCAATTGGCTATTGGCTTCCAAAACAAGTTGCTCTTTTGGCTACCTAATGATTTGAAACGTTTCAAGGCTCTCACAACCGGCCATACCATTGTCATGGGCCGAAAGACATTCGAGTCTCTGCCCAAAGGTGCTTTGCCTAATCGTCGCAACATTGTCTTGTCTACCCGCCAAGGTGCTTCTTATCCGGGTGCTGAGACCTACTCTTCTCTAGAAGCGGCCTTGCAGCAATGTAGTGCCGAAGAGAAAGTTTTCATCATTGGCGGCGCCAGCCTCTACAAGCAGGCGCTCCACTTGGCCGATGAACTACTACTAACCGAAGTGGATGCCATAGCTCCCCAGGCCGATGCTTATTTCCCTGCCATAGACCCGGAAATATGGCAAGAAAAAAACAAAGAGGTGCATCTCGCCGACGAGAAACACCCCTTTGCCTATGCTTTTACGGATTATCTACGGAAACGGTAAGTCTCATTCTTCCCTTTCCTCTTCAGTATCCTCTTCTTCATCTTCCACCATGATGGGCATCTGACGCTTGATGGCTTCGTGGAAAGAAATCAAAGTCTCCGTACGCGACAATCCCAGCGGTTGCAACTTGTCGTGAATGATGCTCAGCAGGTGGTGATTGTTGCGTGCATACAGTTTAATGAACATATCATACTTGCCGGTAGTAAAATGGCATTCCACCACCTCGGGAATAGCCTCCAAGGCTTTGGTGACAGCATCGAACGAGGCTGGGTCTTTCAGGTAGATGCCGATATAGGCACAAGTTTCATATCCTATCTTTTCCGGGTCGATGACGTATTCCGAACCTTTCAATACACCCATATTTGTCAGCTTCTGAATGCGCTGGTGGATAGCAGCTCCCGACACGTTACAGGCTCTGGCTACTTCAAGAAAAGGAATGCGGGCATTGTCCGCAATCAGTTTCAATATCTGTTCATCCAATGTATCCAACTGATGATGTCCCATTTTAATACTTTCTGAAATTAAATTTGTTGATATACTATTTCGCTACTCTCTGATAGCAGTTCTACAAAGTTAGTGATTTTTTCTTCATTTTTTGTACACTTTGTTACTTTTCTGACGTTTCATCATTCGAAAAACAACCTTACCCCTGTCAGAAAGCCTATAAGGCCGGTAGGTAAGAGTCTTACGCCGTATCAACTCCGCCCAATAGCCACAGGTTAGCCGTCTTGTTCTTTTTACCGGATGTCAGACAAGCTTCTTTGCCAACATCAAATTAATGTTGTATCTTTGTCTTAATGACTCTGTACTTTAAGCAGAGAATTGAACTGAAATTTTTCACTAATCCATTTTTGTTGCCAGCTTATCGTGCAACAGAAAGAGAACTAAAAAACACCATTAAAAACATGCGAAAAACGATTTTGTTCCTCATCAGCCTACTGACCTCGTTCGTTTTGCAGGCCCAAGTATTCAGCAATTATTTTACCGATAAGACCTTACGCCTCGACTATCTGTTTACAGGCAATGCTTCTAAACAGGAAATCTGTCTGAGCCAACTCTCTTCGCTGCCAACCTGGGCCGGACGCCGACACCACCTGAGCGAGCTGCCCCTGGCAGGAAACGGGCAAATTGTGATGAAAGATGCTGCCAGCGGCAAAGTTATCTACCGCACCTCTTTTTCGTCCCTCTTTCAGGAATGGCTGGAAACCGACGAGGCTCAAACAACTACTAAGGGATTTGAAAACACCTACCTCGTTCCCTTCCCACTGAAAACGGTAGAAATCACCGTCACGCTCTTCACTCCCCGCAAGGAAGTAAGGGCAAGCATGACTCATGTGATAAACCCTGCCGACATCCTGATTAATGCCAAGGGTACTTCACACATCACACCTCATAAATACCTGCTGAAGAACGGCAGCCCCGAACAGTGCATTGATGTAGCCATCCTGGCCGAAGGATATACCGAGCAGGAAATGGAGACTTTCTACAAGGATGCCGAAGTGGCATGTCAGAGTCTGTTCGAACACGAACCGTTCAAGACACTGAAAAAACGGTTCAACATTGTAGCCGTAGCCAGCCCCTCACAGGACAGCGGTGTCAGTGTTCCCCGGCTGGGCGAATGGAAACACACGGCTTTCAACTCCCACTTCAGCACCTTCTATTCCGACCGCTACCTAACAACGCTCCATGTCAACAGCATACACGACGCCCTGGCCGGCATTCCTTACGAACACATCATCATCCTGGCCAACACCGATGAGTATGGTGGCGGCGGCATTTACAATTCCTATACGTTGACTACAGCCCATCATCCACTGTTCAGACCGGTAGTGGTACACGAATTCGGCCACAGCTTCGGCGGGCTGGCCGATGAATACTTCTACGAAGAAGACGTGATGAACGATACATATCCGCTTGACGTGGAACCATGGGAACAAAACATTACCACCCGTGTGGACTTTGCAACCAAATGGCAAGACATGTTGCCCGAAGGTACTCCCGTGCCCACACTGCCCAGCCAGAGCAGCAAGTATCCGGTAGGCGTGTACGAGGGAGGCGGCTATTCGTTCAAAGGCGTTTACCGCCCCGCCGACAACTGCCGCATGCGCACCAACGAATATCCGGAATTCTGTTCCGTCTGCCAGCGTGCACTCAAGCGAATGATTGATTTCTACACCAAATAACAAGAAACAAAACGCTATTATGATTACATTCAAACGTATTACACAGACTTCATCCGACCTTTACCAGTATGCCGAACAGTTGCTTCAGGTTTCCTTTCCCAAAGAAGAGTATCGCGACCTGGAGGAATTGAAGCAGTTCATAGAGAGCAAGCCGTGTTTCCATTTCAACGTAATAGAGAAAGATGGCAAGCCTATAGGACTGATGACCTACTGGGTATTTGATACCTTCTGCTATGCAGAGCATTTTGCCATCGACCCTTCACTACGAAACGGTGGTTACGGCAAGGAAGCGATAGCCCATCTATGCAAAACACTGCCTTTTCCGCTGGTACTCGAGGTGGAAGCTCCTGAAACAGAGATGGCGCAACGCCGTATCAACTTCTACAAGCGCCAAGGACTGGTACTTTGGGATAAGCCCTATCAACAGCCTCCTTATCGCCCCGGCTATCCTTTCCTACCCATGTATATCATGGCCTATGGTTGCCTGAATCCCGACACAGACTTCGATCACATCAAGAAAACCATCTATCGCGAAGTGTATCAAACGGAAGAGAATTGATAACGACAGTGGACTCCTTTCGCAGGGGAGTCCACTGTTACCGAACTCATAAACTGACACAATATGAAGAAAGGCTTTGTATTATTTCTGGGTTCTGTCTTTTCCTGATTTCACTAGACACTTTTTTCGTTTATAACCTGACTCAGTAG